>Ga0315284_10008557_pt1 | contig 14609 bp, 11 predicted proteins | sample YL17G09_16_MG_FD_203696 | JGI IMG/M metagenome (GOLD analysis project Ga0315284, IMG submission 203696) | Sediment microbial communities from Yellowstone Lake, YNP, Wyoming, USA - YL17G09_16 | ecosystem: Environmental > Aquatic > Freshwater > Lake > Sediment | place: USA: Wyoming | collected... | reverse complement strand
GAAGCAATTGAATCTGTGAAAAAGGATAGTACCTTGAATAAGGATAAAAGACAGAGGGCGATCAGAGAAAAATTAGTTATTATAAGAGATAAAATTTTAAATTTGAAACTTATTTTTATCGAGCTTGATAACGAAGATGATTCGTATGTGATATTCGAGACATTAAATACTAGGGGCAAGGATTTAAGCGTTTCAGATCTTGTTAAAAACCATCTTGCTAAGTATATAAAACCTAAAAATGTAAAAGTTGACACTCATAAAATTCAATGGGAACGAATATTATCTACGATTAGTGAGTCAGCCGTAGATTTAGACATGGACAACTACCTCCATCATTATTGGCTTTCAAAATATGATTTTGTTACGCTAAAAAAATTATTTAGGGTAATTCGAAAACGTGTAGCAAAAAATAATGCGCAAGAATATTTGGATGAACTAGAAAGAGATTCTATTGCTTATAGAGAGATTCACGAGACAAATTATCGTAAGTGGGCAATAGAAGAGCAGGCATTACGAAGCTCCCTAGATGCGCTATCTGTTTTTAGGGTAAAGCAACAAATTCCCATGGTCTTATCGGCTATAAGAGACTATAAATCTAACCAATTGAAATTAAAGCACGTAAAAGATATTTTATTGGCAATTGAAAATTTTCATTTTATTTTTACTGCAGTAACATCCCAAAGGTCGTCTGGAGGCATATCATTAATGTATGCATCTGCAGCAAAAAAAATAGCTAATGCACGAAATATATCAGAAAAACTAAAAGTGCTCAAAGATCTTAAAAGGAAACTCAAAGAAAAAATTCCCGCATATAAAGAATTTGAGGTTAATTTTAGCGAAATTGTTTTTACAAATGAGTTAACAAAAAATAAAAAACTAGTACAATACATTCTTGCAAAAATTGATGGACATCTTCAAAAAACATATGTTGTTGATTACGCAAATATGACAATTGAACACATTGCATCGCAAGCTCAGAGTGGAACAAAAAAATTTAAGAATAAAGTACTGGGTCAGCTAGGGAATTTGCTTTTTATCAAGAACGAACTCAATGAGAAATTGAAAGATAAGACATTTGCTGAGAAACAAAAAATATTAAATAATAATTCTATAATGTTAGATGCCAGATTAAAGAACTCTAGTTCATGGGGAGAAAAAGAAATACAAGAAAGAACGCGATATTTTGCTAAGCTAGCCTATGATAAAATTTGGGCTATTTAGAGCACTGAAGATAGAGCGTGAGGAGGAAAAATGACAAAAGAAGTTCTTGCATCCTTGATATCTGTTGCTGTAGGTGCGGCACTAGCACTATTGTCTACAATCGGATACGATTTTATAAAGGAAAGACACGAAAGAGTAAAATTGATTAAGGTAATATATGTTGATGTGCAAAATAATCTAACTTCTCTTTATACAGGCTTAAGAGATCTACCATACGATATAGCACAGAATAAAGATTTTATATATGGGTGCGACTTTGATCTGCGATTTTTTGATTCATATGCTAAAGAAATACCTTTGCTGAGCCCCATTGATGCTGCAAGAGTAATGAGTTTCTATGGAGAACTTGCAAAAGCTAATGAAGTAAAAAATATTCTTAAAGATACAAGCAACAATCTAACTAGCGCAGAGCGAAAACGTTGGATAAATTTTATGTATGAAAAAATGTTTAAGTCCACAAGGAATGGTAGGCGTATAATGTCGGATTTTGAGAAGAAATATAAGATCAGGCCTTTGGGTGACGTAAAAAAAGCCATGGATGTTTATGAAGAACAGATAGTTTCACGCAATCCTGACCTTAAAAATAAGCTTAGAATACCAGATGGATCGTTATAGTTTCAATAAAATCGAAAATAAGTTATAATAGTACCAAAATCTACCATTGAGGCATTTTTGATATTGTGAGTCATTGGGCGAAAGGCAAATTTTGCCGCGCCCCAAAATTTGCTTTTCGCTCTCGAGTCTTTTGTCGTGTGGGCTCGGCACACGCCGTCCACGAGATCATTTTAGAGTGTAGCAGGCGGGTGCGGACGAGCCTGTAGAGGCAAGCAGTTTTCATGTTGTAGCTTGTAGGGCGAGGACGCGAGAGCGCCTGCTGTAGTTTTTACGTGCAGGCAGGCGCGATGCCGAGCCTCGGGTAGATAGTTTTTAGATTGCTTCGCCCGCCTTCGGCGGGCTCGCAATGACGGCAGTGGTCTTAAATTGCGTTCGAACGAAGTCGAGCACACACCGCCATGTTTGATAGGGGGCGCTTGATAGATAATGTCGGAAGGTACCTTCCGTCGTTATCTTGACGGCGCCCCCTTTCTCACATGGCGGGGATCTACCTTGCGGTTCGATCCTATTTCAGAGGTTCCTCTGAAATAGCCGCCTAAAAATTGTCTATGCGAGGCTCAGCATCGCGCCTGCCTACTCGCTGTAGCTAAACAGGTAGAGTAACAACTACAGCAGGCGCTTTCGCGTCCTCGCCCCCTACATGCGACAGCGTGCCCTGTACCGGAGCGGCGAAGCCGCGACTGGTACAGGGGCTCGTCCGCGCCCGCCTGCTACAAGCTAAAATGATCTCGTGGGGCGGGCTGCTGAGCCCCCGACACGAAAACCTCGAGGCAAAAAGGCAATTTTGGGCGCGGGCAAAATTGCCTTTTTGCCGACAAAAGAATATCGTAACCGCAGGCTAATTTTGGTTAAAATTTTTAATTTTAGAGTAAAATAACAATATTACGTGCCCAGCCTATTTCTGCAATCAATGGTTGCAGTTTTGCGCCTTTGAGTTTCAACCAGCAGCCGCTCTCTTTTTAATTCTCTCACCAGTTCTTTCTCTGTCGGTAAATACAGCTTATATCTCGAAGCGAATATCTGTTTATTATTTTGAGGAAGGGTATAGCGGACGACCGCTTCCTTCTTATGCTCGCAGAGAATAAGACCAACTGTTGGATTATCGGTCGGTTCTTTAAGCTCGCGATCGTAATAATTGACGTACATCTGCATTTGTCCGATACCTTGATGGGTAAGTTTTCCTATTTTTAAATCGACAAGAACATAACATCTCAGGATCGTATTATAAAATACAAGGTCTATATAGAAATGATCCCCATCCAGCGAAATTCGCTTTTGGCGCGCGACAAAAGTAAAACCTTTTCCCAGCTCGAGCAGGAATTTGGATAAGTTATTGATAAGAGCCTGTTCTAACTTGCTTTCGTACAATTTTGGATCAGCAGATAACCCTGTAAATTCCAAAACATACGGGTCCTTAATCATATCCTCATACTTCTGTAACTCTTGACCTTTATGAGCCAGCCTCATAAGGCCTTTTTTGTCTTTACTCAAAGCCAACCTCTCAAAAAGAAAAGTTCCCTTCTGCCGCTCCAGTTCCCGAGATGACCAATTATTATTAACACATTCGATCTCGTAGAATGAACGATCCTCCGGCTTTTCAATCCGCATAAGGATGCGATAATGCGTCCAGCTTAATTCGTGACGCAATGCGTCACGTTTTGGATAGGTGAGGTAAAAATGCCGGATATTTCGTAAGTTGGATTCATCAAAACCCTTACCGAATTCGGCGGTTAGTTTTTCAGAGAGCGTCTTTAAAATAGATTCTCCGTAATCAGCCCGGGATTTTCCTCTTTGTTCTTCCTCCACAATTTCCCTGCCGATATGCCAATACGCCGCAACCATCTCCGCATTAACGGCATGAGCGATATTACCTCTGGCAGTCTCAATGATTTTACGAATCCGGTCATAAATTTTGTCCGGATGTTTTAAATGCTTTTTCATATATGAATCCTCCAAGTTTATTAAGCCACGGTGTCGGCTAAGTGCCGAGGTCTTTAGACCGAGGTCTTCTGTAAAAGGTATAAAACAAAAAATCCCGCTCGAATCTTTTTAAAGATTCAAGCAGGATCTATTACCCTATTCTAGACGCAAACTCAATATACCATATAGCATATTTTTGTCAAGAAAATTCGTCGCATTTGTTAGGCAGAAAAAAGGTTGTTACTTTCTGTTGACTTAACAGAATTATGTGGTATAGTAATAATACATAAGATAAAGGCACACCTATAGTAATATAGGGTCGCAAAACCGTTGAGTCTAGGACTATTCGTCTTTAGATAGCCAGGTTGCTCTTATTCAAAGAGTGACTTGGCTTTTTTATTTGGTCTGGAAAGGAAGGCGCTGTCTTTAACTCAACGGTTATGATGGCGTCTTCCCCAGGCCAAAATCAGAGAGGAATAGGTAATGATAGGGTTTAAGAGTAAGCATAGTATTTGTTTTAGGACTATAGCACTGATATTAGTGTGCCTATTTCTTGTTAACGATCTATCCTGGGCAGCGCCTTCATATAATTCGTCCTTTCAAACCACTCTTGCTCCCGAATTAAGATTAAAACCGTTTTTCGAAAAGCATGGGCTGGACTTCAAGAATATATTCTCGGTATATTTGGTAGCCGCTGAACTACGAAACCTCGCTACGGCCAAAGAGGTAAGGGATAGCCGGATCGTAAAACTAAATAGGATATTTCAAAACGGAGAAATAGAGATAGAAAAAGATGTAGGGAAAGATAAATTTATTGAGACATATTACCTTGAATGTACTGGTAGAAAATGCAGATACGCTATTCTTAACTTCAAAAAAGATAATGCGAAGATTAAAATATTATTTCCTGAAAATCCCAGTACGCTCGATGAGAAAGAACTGATTGAGCTTGGAATCAAGACCGAGAAGGACAGGGAGTATTTCTCTCGCGGAGGTCTTGAGGGGGTGTGGTTTAAAAATCTGACCGCTACGGTTAATACCGAAACGACAGAAAGCGCAGTGATACCGAAAAAATCTTCTGTCGAAAAAGATTTTCCTCGCGATGCCAATAACGATCTTGTTTTGGAGCCACTTAGCAAACCGGAAAATTTATTGCCGCATACATCCAAGAATACACCAAGAGATGAAACTAATGGCAGTGGAGGTGTTTACGCCAGCATGTTCGGCTTGGGGCATCTGGTAGAGCTTACAGAAAGGCTTGCTAAAGGTACGTTTGGCTTGTATAAAGAAATCTGGGAGGATTTTAAACAACGATTTGAAGACGATCTTGATAGGGTTCAATCGGCGGTTGACAGCATTTTGATGTTCATGGCCTGTCTAATAAAGGTTGTGGCGATTCCAGTAGCCTATTTTTTTGATTCTTATGCGTATTCGAATATATCTCAAGTCCCGCAATTACTTTTGTCACAGCCGATCGGCCTTTGGTTCTTGGAGGCCTATCTTTTGTTTTACACGCTCTATAAAAGAAGAGGTCTGATACAGCTCATTTTATTGATGACCGGTTTAGGTTTGGGTTACGGATTCGGAAGCCGCTATACAAGGGGCGGTAATCCAAGGCGAGACAGTGATTACGATATCGGATTGTTCTTTTTCGGTTTCATTCATCCGCGAGTCGGTATCGTTGATCCGAGAGTTCTCCTTGCGAAAATTCTAACGACGTTAGTTACATGGAAAGAGGTTGATATTGCTTCGGATGACCCTGAAGCCTATGAGCGCAAAGAGGGTGTAATGCTCTTGACGCCGCTCTTGGTTTGGCCACTGATTCCCGCGGTGTTTATTCTATCCTTCGTTCGTTCTCTTTTGACGCCGCTCCTGGGTTGGTCACTGATTCCCGCGGTGTTTATTCTGTCCTTGGCTCGTTCCTTCGCTCGTTTTCTTTTTCGTAGGTTTGTCAACAGCGCCACGTTCAATCGCATTAGCGCTACATTTGATCGCGTCATCGTCACGTACAATCGCATCAGATATTTCAGAACCAATAGAGTGATCAAAAATCTGTCGTTCGCTGACGTAGAAAAGCACCTGGGCAATTTTATTGAAAGAGCCTGTACTTGTTGTTCCGGTTGCGCCCACATCCACTTGCGCTACATCGACGGAGCTTTAATGAGAGAGAGAGTATGCACCGCTTTCGATAGTTATAAACTCAAAGGAGAAAATCTCGAATATATCTTTGGTATTCAATCAAGGCATGTTTCCTACGATCTTTCTGTGATTGGCAATCGGGTTACTATTCGTGTTTCCGACTCCCGGCTGGCGGGGGCGGTGGAAGGGGATGTCGCGAAACCTCCCAAAGGCTCATGTGCGGATTGCCTCAATTCGATAATCAGTAATGACTCTCTTTTGGATAAAGCCCTCAACGAAGGATTCGATATTGAAGCAGATCTTAAACCGTCGCGACTTAAACTTAAAAATCCTAACCAGCCATTCTCAGATACCACAATATATGACAGGGAGATTCGACCTTTAATTGATTTAGGCATACTCATCCATCTACCGGATGGCAAAGTCAAGTTCTCCGATATGATGATGAGGCCGAATAATACAGGCCCGCCGGATAAAGCATATACCACGAATCTTGTCCGTGAAATAAATGAGATCGAATACCCCATCGGCCAAAAAGGCGAAGCCAAAAATAAACCCATGCACCGCGGCGAAATCCCTCCAGATATTCGTCCCGCTATAAAAGACCTTGTCATGACAATTGCACAGCAACATCGAGCATCACTGGCTACGCCGGCTGCGGAGGTAGCGGAAGCCGGAGCAAATAATGCAACATTGGGCAGTGCACAATCTATAATGAAAAATTTCGATGTGAATAAGAATAGGCATGTTCTAGTCATACAACATTCACCTCCTTTTATCGACGGCAGCATGAATCTAGCAACCGGAGGTAGTCTATCTTTCGCATCTGCCAAAGCAGAGATTAACAAAATCCATAAAGAAAATCTCAAATACACACCAATTCTTGCTGCGAATACAGTTCTCTGTCATATCGCAGCGCCTTCAACGCTGCCGGATGGGCAGCAAGGTATACTGAACAGGCTTGACAGCGGGATGAGAGCTAGAGAATACAGCGAGAAGATGCTTGAACTTAAGACCGATAGTTCCACTGACTTTATAGAACAGGTAAAGGATACTATGCGAAGAGCGCAGGAAACATATAAGGAAGTGTACGGGAAGGATTATACCAATTGCACGTTTAAATTCGACGTTGCCTGTCCAAGCCTGGATCTCGTGGCAAGAGTCCAGAAGGAATTGAATTTACCTGCGCTAGCATTTGCTCCTCAAGAAGGTGAAGGCAATATGGTCCAGGTAGAGAATATCATGCTTGCCTTAAGGGCTCTCGAACGATCCATCGAAACAAGCAACATACAAAGCCTTATCGACGCCTACAGTTTCGTTACCGGAAAAGAGATAATCTCAAGCATAAAAGATATCGCCGAATTCGCCAAAACCATGTTATTTGCTATGCCCAAGATAAATGTCAATGAGCTTGGCAGGATCAATGCTCTCATCGAAGAGAACATTAAAACCGCCGCATAATAATGCATTATCATTTGCAATGCCCCTTTCTTTTTATTACTTTCCTTGAACAAAGCCCATTGCTAATGTATAATTAAACCAACCAATTTTAGCGTTCCCTTTATTTGGTCTATGGTAATCTCTGGGCAAAAAGGCAAAATTTTCCCGCGCCAAAATTTTGCCTTTTTGCGAGCGGGTTTCGTGGTAAAGGCGAGGCAATCCCGCCGTCTGTATAGTTAGATTGTAGCAGGTGGGATGTGGACGAGCCTTTAGTTGATTTACATACATTTATGCTTCGGCGTGTGGGGCGAGGACGCGAGAGCGCCTGCTGTAGCCGTTAATCTACCTGTTATAGCTACAGCGTGTAGGCAGGCGCGACGCCGAGCCTCGTATAGACAATTTTAGGCGGATATTTCAGAGGAACCTCTGAAATAGGATCGAACCGCAAGGTGGATCCCCCGCCAATTTTGCCGCAGTCTAACTCCAGCAAAATTGTCCCGATGAGATGTGGTCTAACTCAGGCGAAGAGGGACTACCTTTTATTGTGTACATGGACTCAGTCTGATGCGACGAGGGACTTCCTAGACTATTGACAAGTTCGAAATCTGTGCTATACTTACATCCACAAGTTAGCAGTACGTCCCGAAGTTTGAAGGGGTAAATCCCGGACGCTAAAAAAGTAAAACCTTCGTAGGTTGGAGTATGACCTGCGGAGGTTTTTTATTTTTATGACATGTGCGGCAAAAGGCGGTATTTGTCAGAAAGGGGATGCCAAAGTTATATCGTCGCAGGCCGATAAATTTATTTAATATAAAAAGCTTTTTACATTAAGGAGAACGGGAGATGGAAGGCGGGAATTTTTTAAAGAATTCACAGATCGTGATTTTAGGTATTTGTATCGCGGTAGCGGTTATTGCATCGAGCATTATCCTCTCAGGCGGATTTCTGAAGGTCATGAAATTCACGCGGGAGCAGATAAGCGTAACGGGTTCGGCGACGAAAGAGATCACAAGCGACTACATAATATGGAAGGGGACGTTCTCGAGGAGGGACTCGAATTTAAAGGCAGCCTACGCGGGCCTTAAGGGCGACCTGGAAAAGATAAGGAGCTATTTCACATCGAAGGGCGTCGATGAAAATGAGGTCAACGTCTCTTCCGTAGCAACGAACATCGTATACAGGAAGAACGAGAAAGGCAACGACACCAACGACATCCAGTACTACATCTTAAGCCAGGCCGTTGAGATCAGATCGAGCGATGTCGGGAATATCACCGACGTCTCCAGGGAATCGACCGAACTCATCGACCAGGGCGTCGAATTCACGTCGCAGTCTCCGGAATACTTCTATAAGAAGCTAGACGAGCTGAAGCTCGAGATGCTCTCGAAGGCCTCGGAGAACGCGAAGCAACGAGCCGAAAACATGGCAAGATCCGCCGGCAACAAGATCGGTCTCATGCGCTCAGCGAGGATGGGCGTCTTCCAGATCACGCCCGCCACCTCGACGGAAGTCACGGATTGGGGCACGAACGACACAACCTCGCTCGACAAGAAGGTGATGGCGGTCGTGACGGTGAGTTTCGCGATACAGTAAAAATAGGGAATGTGATGTGTCGAGTGGTTCGCACTTTTTATAACCGGCTTTAAACCTTGTGGAGAAAAAGCAGGAGTGCTAAAATAGAGAAAGATTATAAAAAAGGTGCCATCCCACAAAGGGACACCCTAAGATACTATAACAATGAAGAATAATCCGAGATCGCCGAAGCCGAAGATACGCTTAGAAAAAAGAGCCGGGAAATGCGTTACAGTCATTACAGGACTTCATACATACGGGGCTAAGCGGCTTGATATGATCGCCGGGGAATTAAAATCGACTTTCGCCGCCGGGGGAACGGTTAAAAACGGGACGATCGAGATCCAGGGCGATAAAGCAGGGCTCATTAAAAGTTGGTTCGAAAAACAGGGTAACTAGTACGAAACAATAAACAGGGACAGACTCCTATTTTCTTTGAGGTGCCAAATCGGCACCTCATTTTTTTTAAAATATTTGCAATAAAATTCCTGAAAAAGCATCTATATAGTGAGGGGCAAAATGCCTATATAGGCGGAAAGGTAGGGAAGGATGAAAGAATTGATACCACAGGAAGTTATTGAGAGGAAGATATATCTCATTAGAGGGCATAAGGTTATGCTCGACATAGACTTAGCAAGTCTTTATGGAGTGCCGACCAAACGGCTAAAGGAACAAGTTAATAGGAACACAAAAAGATTCCCAAGTGATTTTATGTTACTCCTTACCAGACAAGAGGTTACAATCTTGAGGTCGCAATTTGCGACCTCAAGTTGGGGAGGCAGACGATATCTGCCATATGCCTTTACCGAGCAAGGCGTGGCGATGCTTTCGAGCGTGCTCAATAGCGAAAGAGCGATTCAGGTTAACATTGCCATAATGCGCGCGTTCGTTAGGCTAAAAACCATTCTATCTACCCACAAAGAACTCGCCCACAAACTGGATGAGCTTGAGCGGAAGATCGAAAAGCACGATGCAGACATTCAGTCTATCTTTGAAGCGATACGCCAGCTCATGGCACCGCAGCCGTCTAAGCTGCGCGTGATAACCGGCTTTAAACCTTGTAGAGATAAAGCCGGAGTGCTAAAATATAAAAAGGGCCAGGCCATAAAATTATAAAGTGGCACCAAAAGGAGCATGATGAAAAAGGAGAAGAAAAACAAAAATACGGCAGCTCCATCTATGGCGGATCAGGACATTGTCGGGCTTTTAACGACACTAGTTCAGAAACTCACATCCTTTGAGGCAAAGATCGATACGCTGGTACGGCAGCAAAAACCGTCTGTGCTTGCTCAGGCACCGCAGCCGCGGATCAACTCCAGGCCTATGCACAAAGCGATATGCGCGGATTGTCACATGGAATGTGAGGTGCCGTTTAAGCCGAGCGTAGACAGGCCTGTTTACTGCAAGAAGTGTTTCGCGGCCCGCAAGAATAACCGCCAGCCCACCCGGTCCAATCTGCCCGTGAAATTGCCAGTTCCGGAACCAGTTAAGCCTGCAAAGTCTGCAAAATCTAGTAAGAAGAAACGCGCACTCAAGAAGAAAAAATAATGAGAAAAATAGGGGACGGTTCCGGCGGCAATCTCAGAAGTGTCCCAAAGTGGCACATCCCCAGAATTCCTTAATCCATACTAGACAAGATGTTTAAGGTCGCAAATTGCGACCTTAAACTTTTTTAAAATAGTTGCAATAATTTTCCCCAAAAAAGCATCTATGTAGTGAGAGCACCCCGCCCACGAAGCAAAGGGCGGGGCAGGCAAGTGCGCAAGGGACAAGAGCACAAGTATATAGAAAGGGGAAAATATGAAAGAATTGATACCACAGGAAGTTATTGAGACTAAGATTTATCTCATTAGAGGGCAGAAGGTGATGCTTTCTATGGATTTAGCCATGCTTTATAGAGTACCCACCATGCGGTTGAATGAACAGGTTAAGCGAAATATAAAGAGATTTCCCAATGATTTTATGTTTCAATTAATCGATGAAGAGTACGAAATCTTGAAATCGCAAATTGCGATTTCAAGATGGGGTGGAGCTCGACGTGCTAATCCATACGCCTTTACCGAACAAGGCGTAGCAATGTTATCCAGTGTGCTAAACAGCGAAAGAGCGATCCAGGTCAATATTGCTATAATGCGTGCGTTCGTAAGACTAAAGGTTGTTCTATATACACATAAAGATCTCGCCGCTAAGATCGAGGCTCTTGAGCTTAAATATAAGAATCATGATGTGAAATTTTCAGAATACGATAAGCACATAACGGCTATTTTTGAAGCAATCAAAAGGCTCATAGCACCGCCGCCGTCCAGGGCCCGCGTGATAACCGGCTTTAAACCTTGTAAAGAAAAAGCGGGAGTGCTAAAATAGAGGAAAATCAGGAACCGCGACCATTTATAAAAAAGGAGGAAGGTATGGCGGAAAAGGAAGAAAAAGATGTAGCGGGTGAAAGCAAGAGCGATAAGTTTAAACGGCTTGCTTCAAAGAGGGTGGTAAACGCGATACAGAAGATCGAGCTTATAACGAATCTCGCGGCTCCAAGTTATGAATATACCCCCGAGGAAGTCACGAAGATCCTGAGCGCTCTGCAGGGCTCGGTGGACAAAGTCAAAGCGGCATTTTCCAAACAGAAGATCGAAAAGACGGTATTTAAGCTGTAAGCTATCCGGGTGTAAAAAATAGGGACAGTCCCCACCTTGTAATTACAGTAGGGCAGGTTAAAACCTGCCCTACTACTTTTTACGGTCCGGGGACAGTCCCTATTTTTCATCCATATTAATCTTTTCCTTCCAAAAAGGACGGCTTCGCGATATAATAGGGTGAAATTATGAAGAAAGTAATAACAATAATAATAGCCCTGATTCTCGCGGCGGCGGTGTATTCATTCGTGCCGGTCGTCGGGCTGTATCTTCAGAAAGACCCTGTTCCTTATTCCAATGCCCAGGCCGTTGAAAAACTCAAGCAAAACAAGGGGGAGCATTTCGAATTCATCGTCTTCAGCGATAACCATGCAGGGCTTATATTCAACGACAGCGCTACGCTGAAGATTACGAGAAGCATTAACCGCGAGGGCCGGTTCAGGAAGGTCCCGATAGATTTTACAGCGGTCTCCGGAGATGTGACCTTCAGGGGCTCAAGCTGGGACTATCGCACCTATAATAAAATAAGGTCCCGCGTTAAGATGCCCGTAATAAGCGCCGTCGGCAACCACGACGATGACCAGGGCGGCGCTAAGCTGTTTAAAAAATATGTGGGACAAACAAGCATCTCTTTTGCCGACCGCAACTCCTATTTCATGATGATAGATAATGCGATAAATAATGTCAGTGACATGCAATTCGCCGCCCTCGAGGAAGAGCTGAAAAACTCAAGCGTTTACGCTCACCGCTTCATCTTCCTGCATAAAGCGCCGCTCTCACCGTATTTCCAGGGATGGTACAGGCCTGAGCTCAGCCCGTGGTCGTACCGTTTCATGAAATTGTGCGAAAAATACAAAGTAGACATAGTATTCTCCGGCCACGAGCATATGTTTAAAGAAGAGAAGCTGGGCAGGGTAACGTACATGACTTCCGCCGGCGGCGGGATGCTCTTGCATATGCCCGGCCCCGACGGCGGGTTCCTCCACTATACGGTCGTCAGGGTTTACGGCGATTATGTCGATTACGAGGTGCGGCGGATCTTGCCGCCCGTCTGGGAATTCCTTACATATTACATGTGGAAAGACGCTTTCTATTTTTTAAAGGCGGCCCTTTCGTAATAATTACCTATGAAGATACTTAGAGACTACATACTTAAGGAGTTCTTCCATTCCTTCATACTGTCCGTCATAGTCTTCACCTTCGTGCTTCTGGTCGGCAATATAATCCAGCTCGCCGACCTCGTCATAAATAAGGGCGTGGACGCATTGTCGGTGCTCAAGCTCTTCGTCTTCCTGATACCGTGGCTTCTCTCTTTCACCCTTCCGATAGCGGCGTTGACCGGCGTCATCCTGACGTTCGGCCGGTTCTCATCGGACGGAGAGCTTACGGCGATCAGGGCTAGCGGCGTATCGCTGGGGCGGGTCGCCTCTCCGGTGCTACTGCTCGGGGTGATCTTCAGCTTCCTCGCGTTCTATCTGAATGACCAGATATCGCCGAACGCGTCATTCGCATCGAGGCGCGTGGTGAAAGAGATAGGGATGAAGAAGCCGACAGCCTACCTGGAAGAGGGGACGTTCATAAGGGGCTTCGGCAATTACGTCATATTCATATATGAGATAAGGGGGAACAAGCTCAAGAATATAAGGATATACCAGCCGCAGGAAGGCAAGACTACGCGCACGATAGTGGCCGAGTCCGGCGAGATCAATACGCAGCCGAGCTCGAACATCGTCGAGCTTAAATTATTCAACGGGACGAGCGAGGAGCCCTCCCCGACGGAACCGGAGAGCTTTTACAAGCTGAACTTCAAGACATACAACATGACGCTCGACATATCTAAGTTCATGAAGCATGACAAGATCGACAAGAAGACGAGGGAGATGACCGTAAACGAATTGGTAAGAGAGATAGAGAACCTGAAAAGGCAGAATATGGACCCACTGCCGCTCTTCGTGGAGATATACAAGAAGATCAACATGTCGGTCGCGTCATTCGTCCTGATATTGATGGGCGTGCCGCTCGGCATCAAGGCCGAGAGGAGCGAAAAGTCGATAGGGTTCGGGATAAGCCTGCTGCTCTTCGCGATATACTGGGGGATGTTCCTGGGCGGCATAGCGTTATCGCTAAGAGGGGCGGTGCCGCCGCTTTTAGGCGTATCATTGCCGAATATGATCTTTTTCCTGTTCGGCCTAATACTGTTTATCCACACTTCAAGAAGATAAGGAGGAGCGCATGGGTTTGAAATCGCAATATCAGATAGGGAGGAAGCAGGCGGCGAAAAGAAAAGCTAAAAGAAAACGCCTTACCGCCAAGGGCGGTAACCTGACCGACTATTATTACGGCAAATTCTATCTGAAGACCGGCAAAGAATAGATGAAGAACGTTTACGAGATAGTCATAATAGGCGGAGGCCCGTCCGGCCTCACGGCGGGCCTCTATGCCGCCAGGGCGAGGATGAAGGCGGTCCTGGTCGAGAAGATGCTCTGCGGAGGGCAGGTCCTGGTCGCGGATACGATCGAAAATTTTCCGGGATTTCCAAACGGCGTAAAAGGCCCCGAGCTTGCCGAATGGATATTTAAGCAGGCCGAACACGCAGGCCTGGAATCAAGGATCGGCGAGGTTAAAAAAATAATCCCGAAAAAAGATAAGGCGGACGCATTCGGCCTCGAACTGGCCGACGGCGTTGAACTTAAGGCCTCCGCGCTGATAGTGGCTACCGGCGCCAGGTGGAATGCGCTGAACATCCCCGGAGAGAAAGAGCTTTGCGGCAGAGGCGTCTCTTACTGCGCGACGTGCGACGGTCCGCTTTTTAAGGGTAAAGATATAGTGGTGGTGGGCGGAGGGGACACGGCCCTCGAGGATGCGATATTCCTTACAAAATTCGCGAATAAAGTCACCATAGTGCACCGCCGCGATAAACTGAGGGCCGCCAAGATATTGCAGGAGAGAGCCCGGGCCAATAAGAAGATACATTTCCAGCTCGATTCCATCGCCGTAGCAATAAAAGGGAGCGCTAAGGTAGAGGCGATCGAGATAAAGGATGTCCATAGCGGGAAGACAAGCCAACTT
>Ga0315284_10008556_pt1 | contig 14610 bp, 13 predicted proteins | sample YL17G09_16_MG_FD_203696 | JGI IMG/M metagenome (GOLD analysis project Ga0315284, IMG submission 203696) | Sediment microbial communities from Yellowstone Lake, YNP, Wyoming, USA - YL17G09_16 | ecosystem: Environmental > Aquatic > Freshwater > Lake > Sediment | place: USA: Wyoming | collected... | reverse complement strand
CGGTGATCCATTGCAGTTTGCTGGCGCGCCCGATCACGGACTCTCTCGCCTTTTGAATTCTTGCTAATGCTTCCGCATCGCGGCCTGCTGACTTTTCCAAACTTGCATATGCAGACTGGTAATACCACGGCGTGTTGGTGTGTAGCAGTTCCCGATCAAGCAGTTTTCTGGCTGCGTCTACGGCACCAGCATCTTGTAGCAGCGACGCCGCACCAGAGACGAAGGAGTGGCGCTCATAGCCTGATTTAGCAGATCTATCGGCAGTGGCCACAGCGTCTATGACCAGCAGTTTCAATGCTGGAGTGATAGGTGCACCTTTGTGTCTAAGGCGAAACAGTTGCAGAGGCTCGCATTGCGCCCAGAGCCTGACATCGATCGAAGTTTCAGGATTTTCGGCAATTTGCTTCGCTGCCTTGGACCAAAGTTGGTCCATCTTTTGCGACTCTTTATCGTTATCTGGATATAACCAGCCGAGGATCTCAATATTATAGGCTAAGGTTGAGCGCGCTGCCTGTGCGGCTGCTGAATGATCTAGTAGCCAATTGAGCTGAGTTCTACCAACTGCATAATATTTTTTGCGCTCCTCCGGTGCAGCGCTGAGACAGCTATTTAAAAAATTTGCGCCCAATAATGCACGCTCTGCCACTAGGTGAGCAGAGCTTTGACTTTCAGCTATGCGGTCCAAAAGTTTGGCTTGTGTCGCCAGTAGGTCGAACGTGGTTTCTAGTGCCGGAGCCGATCCAGTCCAGTTGTAGTATGCCAGCATGCGCCAGTCAGCTAGAGTGGCTTTGCCGTCCAAACCACGTTTTAAAGCCGCAGCAAAGTTTTGGCCGTCATTCAAAGCAGCCGATAAAGCTGTTTCGAATTCCGACATACTTACGCTAGTAGGTAAACGCATCAACTCTTTGCCGGTAGATGAAAGTAACAGTACGGTGGGGTAGGAGTGCACCTGCAAGGTTTCACCCCAAGCTTGAGCCTGCTCGCTATCCCCGTCCAGAGCGATAGCAATCATCGGCTTCATCAATTCAGCAAAGCGCGGTTGACTGAAGACTTGGCTTTTTAGCTCGTTACAAGGAGGGCACCACACGGCACCCCAATAAACTAAAATAGGTGTAGTATCGCGTTTGGCTTCAGCAAAGCCGGCCTCGAGTGATCCTTGGTACCAGACAGGACTGACACCGTTCGCCATCGCGATAAGCTCTCCTCTTACAAAACTCATCATAACCAAAGCGGCCATGAGAAGGGCCTTAGTCATAAAACTATCTCCGTTTAATTCCTAAAAGGTTAGGAACCTAAAGTGACAACTTAAAGACGGTAATGTAGCGGTCATCGAGAGAGGGGTCAGCTCTCATTTGCCGAAAGACCATTTTTTCTTCTGCTAGGCCAACAAGTTGTTAGTATTTTTAGGATTTTACGGCGCTTCGCTCGGTGCTACGCAGCTCGCTTAGGGGGGGCATACTCGACCCAAACTAGGGTTTGGTCGTCAGTGACGGGGATGGCGTTAAAGTTAGGTTTGCCAGTCGTATTCAGATCGTCGAACAGATTCATAACCAGTTTCTTATGGCGCCGCAGCTCCCACCCAAGGATCCCGTCACTACCTATCAATATTGATTCTTCGCGCAGCGGATCGAAGTGGATGACTGCTGGTGTTAGCTCACTGCTTTCTTGCAGTCCCAATATGTTGCCGATCCCTTGGACGAGGCGAATGTCTGAGGCTCCAACAGCAAGGGAACGCATCATCACTGGGATATGGCCTGCCGAGTAATAAGTCATCTTAAGTTTTTCAAGGACCAAAACCCCGAGTGTTAGAGTGTGAGCCTCGCGTTTGCCCATCATCAATAAAGTCTGATTTACACTGTTTATCCAAGTCTCTGGTACAAAGTTAGGCTGGCTCAGCGAGTGTGCCCAGAGGGCTTGCACAGCTTGCACTACCATGGCGGCTGGTATTCCCTTGCCGGTGACGTCGCCGACAGCAATGATTATCGTTCCGTCATTTAGCACGCGCGTTGCCGACCAGTCCCCACCCAAAGGTCCATGAGCGACATGATAAAAATGGAGCGAGAACGAACCCGAGCGCAATGTTTCCGGTGGCGGCGCTAATGATCTTTGCATTTGGCGTGCAAGGGCAAGGTCTGACTCCATGGCCTTTTGTGTTAATTCCCGATTTTGGGCGTCTAAGGCTTTAGAGCGAATTTCGATGAGCGCGTGGGAGCGGCTGCGGCGCGCTTGAAGCAGAAAATTGGATAATCCTAGTGTATTGGAGAGTCCGAGAAGCAATGCCCAGGTAAGTAGATACGGGTAACCGCTCAAGTGCCAGATGATAATGCCACTGGTAACGTGGCAGATAGTGAAGATTATGTTTACTACTGCGCTAGCAGGATTTGCTATGTTAATCAAAACACCGAGGACCCCGTAAAGAAGTCCAACCATGATCAAATAACCGCGTGCAAGGTCGGGATTAGTCATGGCCAAGTTTAGGATGAAACTGAAACCAACAGTGCCGACTGTGTGGTGCATCGCGCCCAATGTGATCATTTGGCCCTGAGTTGCTACTCTATTTGGGTTACGAAAGTAGAGCGACCAGCATGTGTTAATCAGAGCAAATGCAATGAAAGGTAGAGTACAAGCCACCTTAAGGCTAGCTGGAGCAAGTATTGCCATTGCTAAACTTGAGACTATGAAAATCGGAAATGACGATCGAGCAAAAGTATTTACAGTAAGAACCTCGTTTTGCAGCATGTGCTGGGCGAGCTGTTGAGATTCAGTTTCGCTGGTTTTTTCGTTTTGAGACGTCAAGTAGGATTTCATTTAGTTCAGTAACGAATATTTGAGTGCGTCGGAGATTTGTCACTTGTGTAAACCGCTCCTGTCTAGCCATCGGACGAACTGATCGATTTCTTTACACGGTTCTTAGGGAAAGCCTATCAGGCGGCCCCAGTCGGACGGCAACTTCCCTTAATTACTTAAAGAGTTCCAATTGAATCCTAGAAGTTAGGGAATTGGCGAATTTTTAAATGCCGGTCAGACCAGAGCCTGACTCAACACGCCTGCACAGACTACTGCCGACAGTCCTGCGTTAACCTTGGGAATTAAGAGAATTAAAGTTTTACCCCGATTTTACCGAACCCCACCTAGGAGGGTAAGCTATGGGCGCTCCAAAGCTGACCAGTGCGGAAAAAGCAGCGGTAGTGCTGCTCACACTCGGCGAAGAACTCGCCAGTGAAATTGTCGGGCAGATGCGACCGCTTGAAGTCACTCGGATCGCTGCCGCCATGAGTCGTCTTGGCCGCGTTGACGCTAAGGTCGCGAGCGAGGTCGCCAGCGAATTTCAAGATTCTTTGTTGAACCCAACGCAAGGGATCAACGGCGATACTGATGCCGCGCAGCGCTTACTGCGCTTGGCTGGGCATAACCAAGAGGCGGAACGTTTAGGAAGCGATGCTGATGCCCTGTCGAGTGAGCTTAGTCAGCTACTTGCTACCAAGGAGCCAGAAGCTCTCGCCGCTTTACTACAGAAGGAAGTACCGCAGACGGTCACTTTAATCGTCGCGCATTGCGCGCCAGCCCTGGCCAGTAAAACCGTGCAGCTACTCCCACCGCCGCTACAGGTGGATATTCTTCAGCGACTTGCCCGTCTTGGCTCGGTCGATGCGGAGAGTTTAGAGCTCATCGTCACCACCCTGAAGCAGGACCAGGGGAGCGGCGTCATGCGGCAAAGTCAAAATTTGGGTGGGTTAGATAAGTTGGTGCAGCTGATCAACTCACTGAATCAGGCTGAGGGCGAGCGCCTTTTGCTAAGCCTACAACAGAGGGATCCTGAATTGGCTGAGCAGGTGCGTCGGCGGTTGTTTACTTTTGCGGATCTGGTGCGAATCGGCGACCGCGGTATGCAGACCCTTCTAGCTCAGGTACCGGCGGCCGCACTGCGTCTCGCGCTCAAGGCTGCGGATGAGTCAGTCACTGCCCATATTTATAAAAATCTATCAGAGCGAGCGGCAAAGCTTTTGAAGGATGATGTTGCCGCGATGCCCAAGACCCGCCTGCAAGATGTGCAGGCTTCCCAGCAGCAAATTGCTGAAATGGCTCAGGCGCTGGTAGCATCAGGCAAAATCGAGATCATGAGCAAAGACGAGACCTACGTCTGAATGCTTGGCTAGCCCTCACGGCACCGATTCTTATGGATTTACCGCGCCCACTCGACTACCCATAAAGTACTGATAGACGAGACTGCCAGTGCCGAAGAACAGACGTGGGTAGGGTTGATGCCATGATGACGGCTAATCCGTTCGCCGTAGATATTAATGATCTCACTTACGCCTATAAAAATGGGCCTAAGGTTCTCGATATTGTCGCCATTCAGATTGCTGTGAGTGAACACGTATTCTTGCACGGGCCCAGTGGCAGCGGTAAAACGACCTTGCTGGGACTTCTTGCCGGGATTTTAGTGCCCCAAGGTGGCTCTTTGCATGTGCTGGGACAGGATCTCGCCGCACTGCGATCGGCTCAACGTGACCGTTTTCGCAGTTCTCACGTTGGCTATATTTTTCAGATATTTAATCTGATCCCGTATCTAAATGTCCGAGAAAATATCACTCTACCTTGTTATCTGAGCCAAGAGAGGAAAATGCGGCTAGGTGCGGTAACTCCGGATGAGGCAGCGTTAGCTTTATGCCGCCAATTGAACATAGCTAACCTACTGGACCGGCCTGTGACGGAACTTAGTGTCGGTCAGCAGCAGCGGGTGGCCGCAGCGCGAGCATTAATTGGTGCGCCTGAGTTTATCATCGCGGATGAACCAACATCGGCCCTAGACAGTAATCGTCGTCAGGAATTTATCGAGCTTCTATTCGCGGCGGCAGATCAGGCGAAGGCGACGATTCTGTTCGTGAGTCACGATCACAGTCTCGCGCCGCTATTTACTCGTAACTTGTCTTTATTGGACCTAAACAGAGCCTCCAGGTCTGGCGAGGTGGATGCATGAAGATAGCCCTGCGATTAGCTTGGCGGTCCTTGCTGAACCGGCGCCTGGCCAGTATTCTTACAATCTTGTCAGTGGCGTTATCTGTGGCATTGCTCATTGGCGTAGAACGCGTGCGCCAAAGTGCGCGCTCAAGTTTTATCAATACGATCAGCCAAACGGATTTGATTGTTGGAGCTCGAGGTGGTGGTATTCCACTGTTGCTCTACACAGTGTTTCATATGGGCAATGCAACTAACAATATCAGCTTTGCGACTTACGAAAAGATATCCTCCGATCCGAATGTGGCCTGGACCATTCCGCTCTCTCTGGGGGACAGTCACCGTGGCTATCGTGTGGTCGGCACAAATGTAGATTTTTATGCGCACTATCACTACCGTCGCAATCAGCAGCCGCGTTTTGGTGCCGGTGCAGAACCAAAAGCCATGTTTGATGTGGCTGTTGGCAGTGCCGTAGCCGCGAAGCTGGGATACCGGATCGGTGACCACCTGACATTGAGTCACGGTGTGGGTGAAGTTTCTTTTCACTCACATGACGATAAACCTTTTTCAGTCACGGGTATTCTGGACCCCACTGGAACTCCTATCGACCGCTCGGTGTTCATCACCCTTCAAGGGCTGGAAGCCATTCATGCTGATTGGGAAGACGGGGCACCACCTTTGCCCGAACACGCGATTAAGAGCGCGGACCTACAAACGAGGAATCTGCCTGTTCGCGAGCTAACGGCTGTGTTAGTAGGGGCAAAATCACGGGCCGATAGTTTGGGTCTACAGCGTCAGTGGAGTGAATTTAAGGGCGAGCCTCTGTCGGCAATTATACCTGGTTTAGCACTAGACGATTTGTGGGAAGCAATCTCTTATGCAGAAAATGGCTTGCGCGTGGTCGCGATTTTTGTCGTTGTGGTAGGCCTCCTAGGCTTACTAGTGTCGATCTACAACTCGCTAAACGAACGCCGCCGTGAGATGGCTATTTTGCGTTCGGTTGGGGCCGGTCCTGGGCTGATCTTTGCGCTTATGATTCTGGAGGCAGTTCTATTGACTGTGGTCGGTGCCGCAAGCGGTGTAGCCTTCATGTACTTGCTACTTTTTGCCTTAAGCCCGCTTATTGAATTGAATTTTGGTCTTTATCTTCCAATCAGTCCGTTAGCGAGTACGGAACAATGGTACTTGGTTGCGATTGTTGGATTGTCATTTATTTTAGGTGCGATCCCAGCATGGCGCGCTTATCGCAATACACTTAGTGATGGATTGACGATTCGCTTATGAAACGTTCGCTCAAAATTTTCCTGTTAGTTGCCATGGCGCTGTTGCCCGTGACGGTAATGATTATCTACGGCGTCAGCAAACAGCAGGATAAGAAGGCGGACGAATCCACAGGCGAGCCTGGCGATTACATCGAGGTCGATTGGCGACTCCTTCGCGAGCTTGATCTAAAGACCGGCAGTATGCCGCCGGAACTTGCCAAAGTAGACGGTAAGTTCGTTAAGGTACCGGGATTCGTTGTGCCTCTGGATGACGATGACCAGGGCCTTTCCGAGTTCCTGTTGGTGCCCAGTCCACAGGCTTGTATTCACGTGCCAGCGCCGCCACCCAATCAAATGGTGATGGTGCATATGCGCAGTGGTGCCGCACCTAAGCGGTCGTGGGGGGCCGTGTGGATTAAGGGGCGACTCCATATCGCCACGTCCGATAGTCAGTACGGCAAAATCTCGTTCAAAATTAGAGGCGATAGCGCTGAGCGTTATCAGATGCCAAATTGAAAAATTTAGTTAGCTAGTCGCTGGCGCTTTTCGCGCCAGCGACTAGCTAGTAATTTTTGCGCGATAGATTTCTCGTCAGGCTGATCATGCGCGAGGCAAACAACAACGCTAAGCAGCCGCCATAAATGGCTGGTATAGTGATGTTAGCTTTGACTAGCCACCAGTAGTGAATCACTGCTAGCACGGCAGCAGCGTAGACAGCCTTGTGTAGTCGGCGCCATTTTGGTCCGCCTAGTCGCTTTATCATCTTGTCCGTTGAAGTGATGGCCAGTGGCAGCATGATGACTAGAGAGCTAAATCCCATGGTGATATACGGCCTCTTGGCTACATCGGCAAACGTGTCGCCGAAGCTCAGCTCTTGATCAAAGACCAGGTAAATAGAAAAATGCAGCAAACCGTAAAAAAAAGCGGTGAGCCCGAGCAGGCGGCGAAAGAGAATGGCACGGCGAAACCGGAAATACCGTTGAATAGGGGTTACCGCAAGAGACAGCAGCAAGATCTGCAGTGCCGCGTCACCTGTGCGATGCGTCATCGCTTCGACGGGATTCGCGCCGAGAGTGTCTTGAAAATAATCGAAAATGATGCGCGCAAGGGGTAGCATTAAGACCAGCAGTAGCACGCTCTTTTCGAGGCGAAGTTGCTGTCTTGCGCTGAGTTTTTTCATTAGAAATTCTTTTTTAGATCAAGGCCCGTATATAAACTAGCGACCTGGTCGTAGCCGTTAAACATCATTGTCTTGCGCTTGAAAAGCTCACCAATTCGGCGTTCCTTGGCCTGGCTCCAGCGCGGATGATCGACGTTCGGATTCACGTTTGAGTAAAATCCGTACTCGTCTGGCCCCATGACATTCCAGGTGGTTTTGGGCTGCGTCGAGGTGAAAGTGATCTTGACGATCGATTTGATGCTTTTAAAGCCGTACTTCCACGGTACGACCAGACGTAGTGGAGCACCACTTTGATTCGGTAACGTATCACCGTATAGACCAACAGCGAGGAAGGCTAATGGATGACTCGCCTCATCTAGTCGGAGTCCTTCGGTGTATGGCCAGTCTAGAATTTTACTCTTTTGTCCGGGCATTTGTGCCGGATCAAGTAGAGTGGTAAAGGCGACAAACTTAGCTTTACTGTTTGGACGAGCGGCCTTGATCACATCAGCGAGAGGGAAGCCAATCCACGGTATGACCATGGACCATGCCTCGACGCAGCGTAGGCGATAAATTCGTTCTTCCAGTTTTTTGGTCTTAATGAAGTCGTCTATGTCGAATGAGGTTGGCTTTTCCACCTCGCCGTCCACTGTGATTTTCCACGGCCTAGGCTTAAGGCTGCCGCTATTGATCTTGGGATCACCTTTGTCGGTGCCGAATTCGTAGAAATTATTGTAGCTAGTGACGTCTTTAAGAGGGGTTAGAGCTTCGTTTGTATCGAACGGACTACCTTTAGGCACTTTATCGTAGGCTTTGGCAGCAAATGCCATAGAACTCATAAGGCCACTAACACCGCTAACTCCTGCCGCTATCATGCTGCGAGCTGTCGAGGTCATCAGCCGACGCCGATCTAAATATAACGCTTGCGGTGTGACTTCATGCTCTCTGGCGGCGGTGGGGTCGATGATTTTTATCAGCATGGTACCTTCCATCAGCGCTTTATGCATACGCAGGGATGAATGCGGGACATCGCGACACTTTAAGTATTTTAACATGATTACAATGTGTTAAAAAGGTTTGGCATGGAGGACATAGAGCATGACCGAGGCAACTATTTTTGATAAAATTCTGCACCGCGAAATTCCCGCACAGATCGTCTTTGAAGACGACTCAGTGCTTGCCTTCCGCGATGTCCACCCGCAGGCTCCGACTCACGTGTTGGTGATACCTAAGAAAAAGCTAGCGCGCTTCAGTGAGCTGGCGACAGCGCCCGCTGCCGATGTCGCTGCGTTCTTTAGTTCTATTGCTAGAGTCGCCAGTCATTTAGGTCTAGAGAAGGATGGTTACCGAGTCGTCATAAACAACGGGCGCGACGCGCAGCAGTCCGTTGAATATATCCACGCGCACATTTTGGGTGGCAGGGCCTTGTCTTGGCCGCCAGGATGACGATGCGTAGCGCGGGCACGATCTATTAAATAAATAAATTCATTGACTTAGGGTTACCTCGCGCATGCATTCCTAAATTACCCTACCTGGATGTATACTAGTAGTATACATACGGTTGGTAATATTTATCGATGGATGCGCCCATGAATTTTAAATCCTTTCACTTCGATGCACTTGTCGATGAGTGGGACTTCTGTAACTACCATAGGGAACGTAAACTACTTTTCCAGAGCATCCAAAAAGGCCGTAAAACGCTGCTTTTTGGTCGTCGTAATTTTGGCAAGACGTCTTTGATCCGCAACGTTATTGCCAGGCAATGGCTAGGACGCAATAAGGGGGCATTCTTCCTTTACGTTGACTTTTACGGTGTACGCACGATGACGGGTTTGGTTTCCCGTCTGAGTGCTGCATTTGCCGATAACTTTCAGCTGGCGTTTCCAGCCAAATCAGCATTTCAAAAGATGCTTGGTAGTATCAAGCGCCTTCGTCCAAAGATTGAGATGGATCCAAGTGGGCAGCTGTCATTGTCGTTAGGTCTAGGCGAATCACCAAGTCGTAATCTCACGTCGATCTTTCAAGAACTTGGCGCCATGCACAAACGCGGTGTTCCCATGTTAATTGTGTTAGATGAATTTCAAGATATTCATTTTGTTGACGAGGCAGAAGGTTTAATACGCAGCGTACTTGAATCCCATCTTGGCAGCGTAGCAACGGTCATTTTAGGTTCGAAGAAGCACTTGCTCTCTCAAATGTTTGCGATGCCGAATGCTCCGTTCGCCAACTGGGGTGAGCATGTGGAATTGTCTTTCATACCGTATGAAGAATACACAACATATGCCAACGAACGCCTGGCTCACCTAAATCTTCAGTTAAATGACGAAACCTCTAGGTATCTTCAAGATCTGATGGGACGGGTGCCAGAGGCGATGAACCGACTAGGGGACGCATTGCTGTCATTAGACTGTCCAGCTAAAACGGTAGTCAATAAAAAGATCGTAGACGAGGCGCTCCGCGCATTAGTAGTCCGACGGAGTAGTGCTATCGAGGAGTACATCAGTCATTTTACAGGTGCAGAGGAACAGCTTCTCATCACACTGGCACGCGCCGGCGGCCGCGCGACACAACTGACTGGCAAAGATTTTATTTCTAAATCAGGTTTGTCAATCGCCGGTATACGCAAAGTGGTGGGCAAACTTGAAGACGAAGCAGTGATCTACCGTGAGGATAAATACTACTGCTTTGCAGATCCGTTAATCATGCATCATCTTCTGAAGTTTCGTGCATAATTGGATCAGATTGCGATGATGTTAAAGATGACAAAACAGGAATTGGAGTTTCTTTTGGCCGCGGATCGAGGCTTATAACAATCGTCCAGTGTCCCGTTAGCATGGCGATCTTCGAGGTAAGTTGACTAATCGCAACTGCCTAAGGATTGAGCTCTGTGCAAGCTAACTCAGCCTCTCGTCGCGACTTTATGATGGATCGCTTTTAGGCGGTCGCTGTCCTGATGGCCGTCACATAGCAGCAGTACATCGATGCCCATGGCTGCTGCTACCTCGAGATCGTGATCAGTGTCGCCGACCATAATCACGGTGCTGGGATCGAGAGCTAATGCCGTCTTTAATTCTTGCATTAACTCTTGGCCACGTTGCACTTTCGACACGGCGTGATGATTGCCTAAACCAAATACCTTGAAGAAGTAATCTCGTAGGCCATGTTCTTTCAGTAGAACTATGAGGTCCTCTTCGTGGTTTGCCGACAGCATCGAGCAAACTACGTCTTGCGACTTAAGTTGCTCTAAGATCTCGCGCACTCCGGAGTAAAGTTGGGTGCGTGAGTGCATGCCCGTTTTATAACGCGAAATAAAAAGTTTGCTGAGCTCTGCAAACGGCACGTGCTCATAGGAAAAGCCTAGCTCTTCGTAATACTCGCTGATGGGGAAGCGAAAGCGTTTTAGATAAGCCGTCTTATCGAGGGTCGGGAGACCGTGTTCGCTTAGCATCGTGGCGATGATTTCGACGCAGAAGTCGACATCGTCTAGCAGGGTGCCGTTCCAGTCCCAGATGATATGTTTCTTACCCTCTAGTTGAGGAATCAGTCCCAACATTCGTTCTCTCCAAATCACCGTAAAATATGAGCGATCGTATTGCATAGCAAAGGCTGCAGCATCTGCCTACTGACCACTCAATTAAATAACGTTAAAGTATTAGAGATGAAATGAAAGAGAGAGGGATTGATGGAGCGGGAAATGGGATTCGAACCCACGACCTTCGCGATGGCAACGCGACGCTCTAGCCAACTGAGCTATTCCCGCATCAAGGTGATTGATTAATTAGAGATTCTAGCCGTCACTGTCAAGGTATTAAATGACCCACCCCTGGTTAAATTTTTGGACACGGCGTCGAGACGGCTTTCGGCGCGGGTTTTCGCCTATGGGTGACGCGGCACTGCCGGAGCTCCCAGGGTCCGTGTCTGCTGGGCAGGCTAGGCGTGGGGCTCTGGTTAAAGACCGACCGGTATCGCTGGAGCAGCGTTACTCCCTCCTCGAGCAGAGCACTCAAGCTGATGAGATCTTTGTGCGCCTCAAGCAGCGCCTTTTCGCCGCGATGGATGCTAGGCAGGCGGGTCCGACCGTATTTCGTGAGGGTGGACGGCTGGCGCCAGGGCGGCCTTACTTTTTTGTTAAACGGGCAGGGGAAAAGGGCTGGCTTTGCGAGCGCTCCGGCGCTGGTTGGTTGCTGACTCCTGCCGAGAAGATTGTCGAACGCAATCTCTTCTTGCGGGACGATCAGTCGGTCGATGCGGTCGAGCTCTACGTGGCGCAGGACCGAGTCACCATGCCGCGTGTCCGCAGCCGCACCATGGGCGATGGTCTTTTGGCCCTGGCAGTTTATGAGCAAAAGCTGCTGCAGCAAATGGGGTGGTCCTGACGTGCTAAATCCAGGTGACCAGGATTACAGGTAAATTGCCAAACTAGTCAGCATTCTAGTATCCTACGGGAAGATATTTACGGGAAGATATTTACGGGAAGATCCCAGCAGTAGCATCGCTTTCATCTCGTTAGCGAGCCCCTTTGGTAACGGTTCCCAGCATTAGGTGGAGTGGGCTAAGCATGAGCTTTAATATTGTTGATAAATTACTGGGTATTACCCTGCTCGGGACGGCTTGGGTGCTATGGTTACTGGTGGGGCTTAGCGTCGTGTCGGTGACTGTGATGCTGGAACGCGCCCTGTTTTTTAGTCGGATGCGGATTAATTTTCCGGATTTTACTAATCAGCTGGCGAAGCTTTTGATTGACCGCGATGCCGAGGGCATTAAGCGTTTGTGTGCCAATCGCGGTGCTATTGAAGCGCAAGTCGTGCTCCGTGGCATGGACTATAGCGAGCGTGGCGCGACCGCGATGCGCGAGAGCATGGAAGGTTTTCTGATCGGTAATCGCCAGATCCTTGACCGCGGGCTAGTGGTGCTAGGTACCCTCGGCAACAATGCGCCGTTTATTGGGCTGTTCGGCACCGTTATCGGTATCATCATGTCGTTCAAAGACCTGTCGGATAATCCTGCTGGCGGCCCCTCGGTGGTGATGGCCGGTATCTCGGAGGCGTTAGTGGCTACGGCAGTTGGTCTCATGGTGGCGATTCCTGCCGTAATTGCATTCAACGCCTTCAATCGTATTGTTAAACGGCGTCTGGCCAATGCTGAAGCCGTGATGAAAATGGTGCTTTCTTCCTACGAGCGTGGCTGAATAGCCGGAGCGGGACAACAATGGCAGGCATTGCTAGCGACAACGACGATGAAATTACCGGCATTAACGTCACTCCTTTGGTGGACGTTATGCTCGTGCTACTCATCATCTTCATGGTGACGGCGACCTACATCGTCAATCGCTCGATCAACGTTAATCTGCCGAAAGCCGACACCGGTGAAAATAACGACAAAACTAAGAATTTAGCCTTCGTGTTGGATGCCAAGAACCAGCTCTACCTGGACGGTAAGCCGGTGTCGATCGAGCAGGTGCCCGAGCTGATTAAGCAGGAACAGGCGAAAGCTGGCAATGTGCCGCTGAATGCGGTGATTTCTGCTGACAAAGAAACCCCGCACGGGGCAGTTATTAAATTGATTGATACCGTAAGAAAACACGGTATAACCGACTTTGCAATTAACGTCGAATCCAGCGCTGGTGGGCCTTAACAAGGGCTTTGCTGCGCATACGAAAGACGCGGCATAGGCTCTCAGGTGCGGTAAGATGTAGTTGGAGTAAATGGCGCAAATACGGGAGCTAGTTCGATTGAAGTCTGTCTCAGGCAAGTCGCAGGATTCCGTAGTAGCCTCAGGTGATGCTGGAGCTACCGCTAGCCGCGTGTTGACCAGAGAGCTTTGTCGGCAGCATTTGGCCGATACTTCCTTTCGGCTACGCCCCAACGATTATCATGAAAAATATCCCAAGTGGCCTGGCCAGGTGGGCCTTGAGATTGAGATGCTACCGGTTAAGCCGCGGCCGAATGCCGCGATTCCGGACTCAGTGCCCCTGCAAGATGGTACAGCTAGTGGGGCCGTGTCCATCGCCGACATGTTGCGCGCGGCAGCACCTGGGCATGGTTGGACTGCTGAGGACACCGCTGCAGATGTGGGACATGGGGGCAGCGATGCCCATCCGCTTTTGTTAAGAGTGGGCCTAGACGATCAGGATCAAATCACTTTCGAGCCTGGTGGACAGGTTGAGTTTTCCTCCCGTCCGTATCCCTGTCTCGGTGATGCACTGCGTCGCATGCGCACGGTGCAAGGGCAAATCGATAAGATCTTTGCCGAGCAAGGCGTGCAGTTAGTTCAGGTCGGGGTGAATCCTTGGCACACGCTCGATGAGCTTGGTCTGCAGATGCCAAAGGCTCGCTATAGGGCGATGGATCGTTACTTCGCCGCGATCGGTCCATATGGCCAGCAAATGATGCGGCAGAGCTGCACGTTTCAGGTCAATCTCGATTTCGGGCCAGACGAGGACACTCTAGTCAAACGCTACATCGGCAGCCAACTTTTGGCTCCGATTGCGGCGGCGACCTTTGCCCTGTCGCCTGTGGTCAACCGAGTGAATCAAGGCATCCGCGGTTATCGCACGCGGATTTGGCGGCATACCGATCCGACGCACACCGGCCTTCCGAGTATTGCGGCATTATCAGCGATGTCCGAGGCTCAGATCGGCGCCAAGTTACTTTCGCGCGAAGCAGTGATTAACGAGTACCTCGAATTTGCTTTGAAGGCGCAGGTGGTTTTCATCGCTGGGCTAGATTATCAGTGCCCGGGCATAAGCTTTGGTGAGTGGTTGGAGCGTCCCGTTGCGGGAGTGCGGCCCACACTTGATGATTTCGTTACGCATCTCACATTACTCTTCCCTGAGGTGCGGCCACGAGGTTTTCTCGAGCTGCGCTCTGTGGACTGCCAGGCAAGAGCATTTCAAAGCGTGCCCGCCTCTTACTGGACCGGGTTATTGTATGACGACAAAACATTAGACGGTTTACTTGCGCTGCTGCTGCCTGAGCGGCAATGCATAGCTGATTTACTGATCAAAGCCGAGGACGGCTTGGCGCATCCAGCGCTAAGAACGCTTGCGAAGGCGGTGGCCGAATTGGCCCAGTCTGGCTTTGCCACTCTTCCTCCTTGTTTCAAGTCGGATGGTGCCGAGCGGGAACTTCATGCATTTGTCGGGCGTTTTACGGCAAGGGGACGCACCCCTGCCGACGACGTGCTCGATCTTTTGCGCCAGGAGAATGCCCCGTTCCCTTCGTTCGCAGG
>Ga0315284_10008555_pt1 | contig 14610 bp, 11 predicted proteins | sample YL17G09_16_MG_FD_203696 | JGI IMG/M metagenome (GOLD analysis project Ga0315284, IMG submission 203696) | Sediment microbial communities from Yellowstone Lake, YNP, Wyoming, USA - YL17G09_16 | ecosystem: Environmental > Aquatic > Freshwater > Lake > Sediment | place: USA: Wyoming | collected... | reverse complement strand
GCTTGACATAGTGTGGGGCGTGGATTAGGTTTTCAGGTTTAGTTTTTAAGGTTGTGGCTTGATATGATGAAGGTTTTTGGAGGTTTTTGTGGCTAAAGAGCTGGCACGAGAGTTGATAAGCGCGGGTGTTCATTTCGGGCACAGCGCGAATCATTGGAACCCGAAGATGAAGCCATTCATATTCGGCAAGCGAGGTCAGATACACATTATTGACGTGCGAAAGACGCTTGCAGGTCTGGTGATAGCCAAGAAGCTGCTGTCGGAGGTGGTGGCAAGCGGCAAGGACATTGTGTTTGTCGGGACCAAACGGCAGGCGCAGAAGGCGGTGGAGGCAGCGGCGGTAAAATGCGGGATGCACAGTGTGTCGGACCGATGGCTTGGAGGGACGCTGACGAATTTTCGGACGATACGGTCTCGAGTTGCGCGGCTGGATGAACTCGAGGGAATGCAGCAGGAGGGGACTCTTGAGAGCCAGAGCAAGAAGCAGGCGTCGCGGCTGAAGAGGGAACTGCGGAAGATAAAGGGGAATATGGAGGGGATACGGAAAATGTCGCGGCTGCCTGGAGCGGTCGTGGTGGTTGACGGGAGAAAGGAGTACCTTGCGCTGCGAGAGGCGAAGAAGCTGGGAATAACGACGGTTGGGATAATCGACACGGATTGCGACCCCGATACGGTGGACGTGGTAATAGCCGCGAATGACGATTCGATAAGGGCGATAAGTTTGATATTGAACGAGCTTGCGGAGGCGGTAGCGACGGGCAAGACAATGGTATCGGTTCGGAAAGAGGTTTCGCCTCATCCGAAGCATGTGCGGTCGAGGCGGACGGTTTTGGCGCGTGCGGACAAGGAAAGAGCGGAGCCGGTCGCGACAGAGAAGACAGATGAGCCGGGTCCGCAGGCGAGCGGCGGGGAACCACAAACACAGGAACCGGGGACAACATAAAAAGGTTTTTGCGCAGGAGCTTTAGAAATGGCGGAAATTCCGGCTTCGATGGTAGTGAAACTTCGCAAGATGAGCGGACAGGGGATGATGGACTGCAAGAAGGCACTGGTGGAGGCCAACGGCGACACAGAAGAGGCGATGGCGATATTGCGGAAGAAGGGACTTGCGACGTTAGCCAAGCGAGCCGAGCGGGAGACGACGCAGGGATTAGTGGTAAGCAAGGCGAGCGCCGACGGGAAGGTGGCGGTGTTAGCGTCGCTGTGCTGCGAGACGGATTTTGTTGCCAACAGCGATGATTTCAAGGCGGCAGCGGAGAAATTGGCAGAATACGGGATGGCGTGCAGCGCAGATGAGGGAATTGAGAACCTGTTAGAGACGGCGCTGAATGGGAAGAAGTTCAGGGACGTTGTTACCGAGTTAGTGAGCAAGACGGGCGAGAAGACGGAGGTCGGGGATTACGCGAGATTTCGGCTAAACGGGTCCGGACTTATAAGTACGTATGTCCACTTCAACATGAAGGTTGGGACGATGCTGCAGACAGAGGCGGGGGACGACAAGACGGCCGGGTCCGAGCAAATGAAGCGGACGGGGTCGGATTTGGCGATGCATATAACGGCGACCAAGCCGATGGCGCTGGACAAAGACGGGATAGACCCGAAGGTGATTGAGCAGGAGAAGAGTATTTACGCCGAGCAGGCGAAAAGCAAGCCGGCCAACATCGTGGAAAAGATAGTAGAAGGGAAGATGAAAAAATTCTATGAGGAGAACTGCCTGCTTGAGCAAAAGTTCGTCAAGGACGACAGCAAGACGGTGTCACAGGTGCTGGCCGATGCAGCCAAGTCGGCAGGCGGGACGGCGAAGATAAAGAGATTTGTTCGATTTGACGTTGGGTAGCGAATTGTCTGGTGTGGGTTTGTCAGCCCGGAAGGATACGGGACAGATGGCAGAGAGCAAGTACAAGCGGGTTCTGCTGAAGTTGTCGGGGGAGAGTTTTTGCGAGCAGGGAGGATTCGGGATTGGCGGGGAGCAGCTCGAGTCAATAGCGGCGAGGGTTGCGGAGGTGAGCAAATTAGGGCCGCAGGTGGCGGTCGTTGTGGGGGCGGGGAATTTCATCCGAGGGCATAAATTTTCCCAAAAGACACAGATACCGCGCAACACGGCGGATTATATGGGGATGCTTACGACGATAATCAACGCCTGTGCGCTGCAGGAGTCGCTTGAGAAAATAGGCGCTACGACGCGGGTAATGAGCGCGATAGACGTGGAGGCGTTGTGCGAGCCGTTCATACTGCGCAGGGCAATGAGGCATTTTGAGCAGGGCAGGATTGTGATATTAGCCGGGGGGACTGGGAACCCATTTTTCACGACGGACACCTGCGCGGCACTTCGGGCGGCGGAGCTTGAGGCGGATTTGCTGATAAAGGCGACGAAGGTGGACGGGGTTTACAGCGACGACCCCGAGAAAAATCCGAAGGCGAAGCTTTTTGACAGGTTGTCGTACCAGGAGGTGCTGGAAAAGAATTTGCGTGTGATGGACCATTCGGCCATCAGCTTGTGCCGGGACAACAAAATCCCGATAATCGTGCTGAACATTTTCAAGAAGGGCAACATTACAAAAGCGATTCGCGGGGATTTGGTAGGGACCGTGATTTCTTAAAGCAGGAGACGAGCTATGCCTGTTAAGCAGGTAGTAACAGACGGCGAAGGCAAGATGAAAAAAGCGGTAGAGGTCCTGCAGGATGAGCTTAAGGGGGTGCGGACGGGCAGGGCATCGACGGGGCTGGTAGAGAATATAAGGGTTGAGTATTACGGCAATCCGACGCCATTGAAGGCGCTGGCGGCGTTGTCGACGCCGCAGCCGGATATGATTTTGGTCAAGCCGTTCGACCCTGGGTCGATAAAGGATATAGACAAGGCGATATTGGCGAGCGACGTGGGTTTGACGCCGATGGTTGACGGCAAGGTGATTCGGCTGAGTGTTCCGCCTTTGAGCGAAGAGCGGCGTGTACAACTGGCGCATCAGGTGAAGGGGCTGGGCGAGCAGGCGAAGGTGAGCGTTCGCAACATCAGAAGGGACGCGATAAAACTGCTTGAGAAAGAAGAGAAGGACAAGCTGATAACGGAAGACGACCTTGAGAAGGGCAAGAAGCAGTTCGATGATATGACCAAGCAGCAGACCGACAAGATAGACCAGGTGGTGAAGCACAAGTCGGATGAGATAATGCAGAGTTAGAACCAGAATTGAGAATTTAGAACGAAGAATTAAGAATTCAAAAAAAACGACCGCTGGAGCGTTTCTCAATTCTTCATTTTCAATTCTTAATTGTCGAACGAGGGGCGTAATTGAGATTTATTCGTTTTTGGGGATAGCTTTATGGAACCTTCAGAAAATAACAAAGTGACCACTGAGAAGAAACCGAGAAAAAAGGCGCTGAAAATAACTGTCGGCGTAGTGGTGTTTTTGCTTTTGCTGGCGGTTTTGGCGGTGGGCGTGGTGGTGCCCGCGTATGTGTCGAGCGAAAGCGGCAGGCTGTTCATACTGGCCAAGGCAAACGCGTCGGGGGCGTGGGCGGTGGATTTTGCGAATTTGTCGATGAGCTGGGTGAAGGGCATCAACATCAGCAAGCTGAGTTTCAAGGACAAGGCGCAGAGCGTGTCGGTTGCGGTGAAGGGATTTTCCACCAAGCCGCATTATGGGGCGTTATTGGGGGGGAATTTGTCGCTTGGCGAGACGGTTATAGATGAGCCGAGGATAGAAATAGACGTTGAGAAGATGAAGCAGAAGCCGGCGGACAGAGGACCCGGCTCCGCCAAAGGGGCTACGCCGGGCAAGCAGAAGACAGGAGCAGGCCTGCCGATTGGCCGGATAGACCTTGTTGTCAAGGACGGGGACGTGAAGATTAAAGGCGGTCAGGGGGCGGTGGAGGTTTCGCAGATAAACAGCTCGGTGAATTTGCGGCCGGCGGGGGAACAGAGCAGCATTGATTTGAACGCCGCCATCAAGGAAGGCGGCAGCCAGTCAACGATAACCGCCAAGGGGAAGGCGACGCCATCGAGCAAGACGGGATGGGGCCTGCAGGGGATGGCAGGGAACATCACGATTGAGGTGAACGAGCTTGACCTGAAGTCGCTGGAATCGATATTAGCGGTTGCTGGGGTTGAGATTAGCGCCAAAGGGGTGATTTCGGCCAACATTAACGGTGCGATTGACGACGGGAAATTACAGACGATTGAGACGCAGATAACGGGCAAGGGGCTGGAGGTTGGCGGCGCACCGTTGAAAGGCGATACGTTAAAGACCGGGAATCTGACTGCAGAGGTGCAGCTCAAGGGGAAGGGCGGCCTGATAAGCGTAGAGAAGCTTGACATTGCGACGGACTGGGCGAAGGTGCAGGCGAGCGGGACTGTGCCGATGAGCGTCAAGAGCTTAGAGGAGTTTACGGCGGCAGATTCGAAGTATGAGCTGAAAGGGGATTTGGAATGCGATATTGCGGCCATTGTGTCGCAACTGCCGAAGACCTTAGGGATAAAGGAGAAAACGAAGGTGACGGGAGGCAAATTAGTCGGCAGCGTGCAGACGCTTTCCGAGGGAGGGCAGAAGAAGCTGGCGGGACAAGTCAGCATCGACGGGCTTGCGGGAGTGGTGGAAGGCAAGCCGATTGTGATTTCTGAGCCGATTCGAGCGGAGGCGGTGATTGCCTCTGAAGGCAAGCAGGTGAAGTTCGACAAGGCGGGTGTAACGTCTTCGTTTGCGAAGGTGAACTGCACGGGCACTACGGAGACGTTGAGTTACGATGCACAGATAGACCTTGCGAAACTTTCCAGTGAATTAGGCCAGTTTGCGGACTTAGGCAAATACAACTTAGGCGGGCAGGTTTCGAGCAAAGGAGTATTAAGCAACAACAAGAATACAATGATGATTGTTAACTCGTCGAACATCACGAACCTGCGAGTAAGCCCGACGGCGGACATAACAATAACTGAGCCAAACGCGTCGGTTAGTATTACGGCGGCCATTGACAAGGCGACGAACGTTCTTTTGGTGAAGCAGTTAAAGGCGGATACGAGCTTGGGGCAGTTTGCCGTAAAGGACGGCCGGCTGCCGATGAGCAAAGACACAAAAGAGGCGGTGTCGCTTACGGCCTCGGCCAGGGGCGTGGACTTGGCGAGGGTGCAGCCATACCTTGTGACGTCAAAGGTGATTTCCAAAGACGTGATGCTGGGAGGCGTGGTCGAGTCGGACGCTACGGTGAGTTTCAAGGACGGCAGCTACAGGGTGACGACCGAATCGACGAAGATAGCGAACCTGTTGGTGAAATCGCCGGGCAAAGAGCCGTTTATGCAGAACCCGGTTGCGATTATCTTAGACGCCGAGGCGAACCCGACGACGAAAAGCTGGGCGGTGAACAAGGCGGAGATTACAAGTCCGAACATAAAGGTAAAAGGCAACATCCAGCAGAAGGTCGAGGGCGAGACGAGCAGTATAGAGGGAAACGCGCAGCTTGATTACGACTGGAAGACACTGAGCACTATGCTTTCGTCTTTTATGCCGAGTGAGCTGGTAATAGAGGGCAAGAGGAAAGACACCATCAGTTTTGCGAGCCGGTATCCGACTGGCAAGGCCGACGCGATGCTTGCGAACCTGAACGCGCAGGCGAAGATGGGCTTCGACAAGGCGGGGTATATGGGGCTGAATATCGGCGCGACCAGCGTGGATATACAGGTGGACAAGGGGTTTTTGACGATAGTGCCATTTACAACGGTTGTGAACAACGGGCAATTTAATTTCGGGGGCACGGCTGACTTCAAGAAAAAGCCGGCGCTGTTCAAGACGCCCGGGCCGATGCATATTGTCAAAGACGTCCAGATAAATGACGAGATAATGAACAGGATGCTGGCAAGAGTGAACCCGGTTTTTGCGGGTGCGAAGGACACCAGCGGACTTGCGAATTTCGACTGTAGCGGACTGGTCATCCCGATAATCGGCGGCGTGCCTGAGAACGTCGATATCGCGGGGACGATTTCGCTTACGCAGGTGAAGATGCAGCCGACGGGATTGTTAGGGGCGATACTGGCGGCGACCGGCGGGTCGAGCGGGGACATAATGACGATTCACCCGACGCCATTCACCGTCAAGGACGGATACGTGCGATACACAGACATGCAGATGGACATCGGCAGTATGCCCATCAACTTCGGCGGTATCGTGCCGTTAGACCCGGACAGGCAAATCGAGAACCTCAGTATTACCCTGCCGATTACCGGCACGGGCAAAATGGTCAAGGTCGGCAAGGAAACGGGCACACGGAGGGTAACGGCATACGTGAAAGGGACGCCGCGACATCCGAAGCTCGACTTGGGGAAGATGCTTCAGGAACAGGCGATACAGACGGGGCTGGAGCTGCTCCTTGAGAAGGCGGGAAAGAAGTGAGCGTTAGCCGCATAAATCCCGCGATACAAATTGAAGGCGAGAGATATGGATAAAGGCAAAATTGTTTTGAGGGGATGCTTTTTTGCTTTCGTTGTTTTTTGTTCGTCCTGTCCTGCTGCCGAGCTTTCGTCGAAAGATGAAGGGCTTAGTCTGTGGTATAACAAGCCGGCGGCACAGTGGAGCGAGGCGCTTCCCGTGGGTAACGGTCGGCTTGGGGCGATGGTGTTCGGCGGCGTGCAACGGGAACGAATCCAGCTTAATGAAGACTCCGTGTGGGCGGGGCCACCGGTTCCGGAGATTCGGCCCGGGGCTTATGAGGGAATAGTTGAGGCGAGGAAGCTGATTTTCGAGGGCAATTGTGCTGAGGCGGAGACAGTGCTTAAAAGGAAGGTTCTTGGGCGGGAAATTTCTCCGCGGAGCTACCAGACGTTAGGCGACGTTAATCTGGTGTTTTCTCTGCCTGATGGAAACGTTTCGGATTACCGGCGTAGTTTGAACTTAGATACGGCGATTGCGACGACTACGTTCAAGGCGGGTGACGTCGCGTTCACCAGAGAGGTATTCAGCAACCCGGTGGACCAGGTTATGGTTATTCATTTGTCCGCAGACAAGCCGGGCAGCGTGACGCTTGAAGTTCAGCTGGGCCGTCCCGCCGATTACTCCGTCGGCACTGACGGCAACGAGGCAATTGAGATGCAGGGCCGGGTTTCACACAAAGGGAGGCAGGAGGGCGTGAAATACTGTGCGCGTCTTTTAGCCAGGTCGCAGGGCGGCAAGATTTCCGCCGGCGATAAAACGCTGAGTATCCAAAGCGCCGATTCCGCGACGCTTTACTTGGCTGCGGCGACAGATTTTAATCGTGCAAATCCATTTCAGCCCCTTGCCGAGGGCAGTGAGAAACAAACCTGCAAGAGACAACTTGAGGCGGCGGCATCGAAGCCCTATCAGAAATTGCTCTCGGACCACACCACGGAACACCAGCGGCTTTTCAGGCGCGTCAGTATAGATTTGGGCGGGCAGGAAAAGCGGAGTAAGCCGACGAACCAGCGTCTTGAGGACATTAAAAGAGGCGCGGGTGACGCCGACCTGGCAGGGCTTTATTTTCAGTTCGGGCGGTATCTTCTGATGTGTTCATCCCGGCCTGGCGACCTGCCGGCGAATTTACAGGGTATATGGAACAAAGATACAGAGGCGCCGTGGAATGCCGATTATCATATTAATATCAATATCCAGATGAATTACTGGCCAGCGGAGATATGCAATTTATCCGAATGCGAGGAACCGTTCTTTGACTTTATCGAGGCGCTTGTGCCATCAGGGCAAAAAACCGCAAAAGAGGTTTATCACTGCCGGGGATTTACGGCCCATTATACGACCGACGTCTGGCGGTGGACGGCGCCAATCGGAGAGCCGGTATGGGGGATGTGGCCGATGGGCGCGGGATGGTGCTCGCAGCATTTTATGGAGCATTACCGCTTTACGGGGGACAAGGAGTTTCTGGCGAAGCGGGCGTATCCTGTTTTGAAAGAGGCATCGTTATTTTTCCTGGATTTTTTAGTGCCGAATCCCAGGACGGGTAAACTGGTGGCGGGGCCTGCAAGCTCGCCTGAGAACCCGTTTACAGGCCCGGACGGCAAGAGCGCCAGTTCGGACATGGGGGCCAGTATGAGCCAGGAAATAGTGTGGGACACTTTCAGCAACTGCCTTGAGGCGGCGAAAATTCTGAATATAGAAGATTCGTCCACCAAGGAAGTAAAGGAGGCGCTGGACAAGCTGGCGTTGCCGCAAATTGGTTCCGACGGTCGGCTTATGGAGTGGTCAGGGGAATTCAAAGAAAATGAGCCGGGCCATCGGCATATGTCACATCTGTTCGGGCTGCATCCCGGGAGGCAATATACTTACGAGAAGACGCCGGATATTATGCAGGCGATACGCAAGACTATTGATTACCGCCTTAGCCACGGCGGCGGACATACGGGCTGGAGCCGGGCGTGGATTATCAATTTCTGGGCGAGGTTATTTGAGGGGGACAAGGCGCTGGAAAATATCCAGGCCCTGCTGAGTAAATCGACGCATCCAAATCTGTTTGACAGTCACGCGGGATTTCAGATTGACGGCAATTTCGGCGGGACGGCCGGGATAGCGGAAATGCTGCTGCAGAGCCATACGGGGCAACTTCACCTGCTGCCGGCGCTTCCAAAGGCGTGGGCCGATGGTTCGGTGAAAGGGCTTTGCGCCGAGGGGGGATTCGAGGTCGATATTTACTGGAAGGATGGAAAGCTGGCCAAGGCCGTTATTCACTCCAAACTGGGTAATCCGTGTGTTCTGAGATACGGCGACAAGACAAAGGAAATATCGATACTCCAAGGCAAAAGTTTCGAATGGATTGAGTTGTAAGCGGAGGCCGCTGAGGACCCGGCTTCGCCTAAGGGCTACGCCGAGGCGAGCAGAGGACAGATGACGGAAGTAAAAAGGGGAAAAAAGTCAGACACGGATTTACACCCCGCTTCGCCTTCGGCTACGCAGGGCAGGCGGATTCCTTCGACGTAGTTCGGGACAGGTGCGCTCGCAATGACATCGAACGCTTGTAATCTACATACAAAGAGCAAATGCACCTCGGGATACCGGCGGTAATATCGGACATAAAGTTGGGGGGGTAAGGAGGCCGATAAATGATAAAGGACCCTCCTTCGCCCTTTGGGCTACGGAGGGCAAATAACCCCTAATTGTTGAAAGGGAATGGCGATGTTTGAGAAACTATTATCGACGCCGAGCGCGCAGTTAGGCAGGGTAGGACGATTCTGGGTTTTCCAGGTAAAGCTGTGGATTCACTGTTTCCGGCTGTTAGGAAAGAACCGGGCGGGTCAGCAGGCGGCGGCGCTGTCGTATTATACGATGTTCGGACTTGTGCCTTTGGCGGTTGTGATACTGATGGTGTTTCAGTTTTTTCCCACGTATCAGGACGCGGGGCAGAAGATTAAGGACGCGATATATACGCAGTTGCATCTTTCGACAATCGAGTACCCGGACCCCGCCAATCCCAGTTCCACGATAAAACTGACGGACAACTTAGACGCGATAGTTGGAAAGGTTTTCGCGGGATTCAACCAGGGCAGGATAGCGATAGTCGGCGCGATAATCATCATCCTGGCGGCGCTGTTATTGCTGTCGACGATAGAAGGGGCGTTCGACCGCATCTGGGGGGTGGGCAGAGGCAGAAGCATAGTTCACAGGATAGTTAATTACTGGGCGATATTGACGCTTGGGCCGCTGCTTTTGGCGACGGCGATATACGTTGCGACGAAGTATTCGGCCATAAATGAGCTGCAAAAAACGGTGCTTTCGCACACGACGCCCGTGGTGGTTTCATACTTAGCGTCGGTTGCAGTGTTCTTCCTGCTTTATCTACTTTTGCCGAACACGAAGGTCAAGGCGCGGGCGGCAATATGGGGAGCGATTGTCGCGGCGCTTGTATGGACCTTCGCCAAATGGGGATTCAAGCTGTACGTGGTAAAGTTCATTCCGTATAACGAGGTTTACGGCGCCCTTGGGCTGATACCGTTAGGCGTATTTTGGATTTATCTCAGCTGGTTTATTGTTTTGTTCGGGCTGCAGTTGACGTTTACGACGCAGCATTTGCCTTCGCTGGACGCGGCGGAGATTGAGGCGGCGAAGAAGCGGGAGGAGTATTTTATCGCCAGTGATTTGACGATTATGAATATCGTCGGGGAGATAGCATCCGCCTTTGAAGCAGGCGAGGGAGCGGTGGAAACAGCGGCGATATCAAGCAAGCTGGATATGCCGGCGGAATTTACAGAGAAACTTTTGTCGCATCTGGTCTCAACAGGTATTCTGGTGCGTGCGGCGGAACCAAAGGAGGGATACCTGCCGGCGAAGACCCCTGCCAACATGAAGCTGTCTGAAATCGCCGCGGCCATCGCACAGGCGGGTTTTGGTCAGTCGGCAGGCGTGTCCGCCGGACTGCGAAAGGTGGCTGACTCGCAGCGTGAGGCGCTGGCGAAGTATACGGTGAAGGAGATTGTTGGAGATAAGACCCCCGAATAAGTTCAGGGGCTAAACACATTGGCGGAGGGTCGCGGCGGCGTTGTAGAGGAAGAACAGGCCGAAGAGCAGCATTGCGGCGGCGCAGATTTTCAGGACGATTTGCTGAACTTTAGGGCCTAACAGCGTTGTGCCGTGGAAGCTGGCCAGTGACAGGGCCGTAACCCAAATCAAATCGACAAGCCAGTGAACAATTGCGAAAAGCACAAATGCGTAGAGTCCTAATTTCGTTGCTTTGGTAGCGAGAGCCAAGCCGACGGTTGCCCACCAAATCAAAAAGTAGGGATTGGAGGCGGTAAGGACAATTCCTGCAAGAACGGGTTTGTCTTTTTTTGCGCCGGCCTGTGGTTCGGAGACGTGGCCTGCGGTTTTGAAAATGCTATATGCCATATAAAGGAGGACGAGGCCGCCGGCGAAGCCGATTGTGATTTGCGTCGTGGTTTTTTGGAAGATTGAGCCGAGGCCGAGGATGATGAGGACCATCAGAGGAAATTCGATGATGCCGTGACCGACGGCCAGGAGGACGCCTGCCCAGCGGTTTCGTGCGCCCATTGTGATAGCGGTAGCGGTTACCGGCCCCGGCTGAATCGCACCGGAGAAAGAGATGATGAAGACCTGGATTAAGAACAGGATGAGTGTCATTGAGGTGGCCGATTACTCTCCAATGATTTTGACGAGGGCACGTTTTTTTCGTTTGCCATCGAATTCGCCGTAGAAGATTTGCTCCCAGGGTCCAAAGTCGAGTTTTCCGGCGGTTACAGCGACGGTAACTTCGCGGCCCATAATGGTGCGTTTTAGGTGCGCATCGGCGTTGTCTTCGGCGGTGTTGTGGCGATACTGCGAGTATGGTTTTTCGGGGGCGAGTTTCTCCAGCCAGGTTTCGAAATCCTGATGGAGGCCTGGTTCATCGTCGTTGATAAAGACGGATGCGGTGATGTGCATCGCGTTGACCAAGCACAGCCCCTCTTTGATACCTGATTCGGCGAGGGCACTCTCGACGAGGGGTGTGATGTTAATCAGCTCACGTCTATTTTTAGTGTTGAACCAGATTTCTTTTCTATAGGTTTTCATCGGTTCGTAACTCCAGCCGGCCCTGAGACTTGGGACATTTTAACGGATTCGACAAGCTCACCGCAAGCAGGTTTTTGTAAATGGGGAAATAATATCTTGCAAAAGTGGATGCAGGTAATTATGTTAGTCCGGCTTGGAAAGGGGAAGATATGAAGAAGGACACACTATTCTGGGATGTGGATACGCAATATGACTTTATGCGGCCTGAGGGGCGACTTTATGTGGCCGGCGCGGAGGGGATAATTGACGGCGTGAGCGAGGCGAGGCGTTTTGCGCTGGAGAATGGCTACTCGATAATTGCTTCGGCGGACTGGCACAGGGAAGGCAATAAAGAGATTTCAGACAAGCCGGATTTCAAAACCACTTTCCCTTCGCATTGTATGGCAAGCAAGCCGGGAAGCGAACGAGTTGGTTATTTGGGAGAGCTGCCGATTGACGTTGTGCCAAATGAGCAGATGAACGACAGCGACCTGCGAAAACTGGCGGGGAAGGAGCAGTTTCATATCGTGATACGGAAGGAGGATTTAGACGTTTTTAGCAATCCAAATACGGCGACGATTGTGGAGTTTTTGAAGCCAAAGAGCGTGGTGGTTTTCGGTGTGCCGCTGGATTTGTGCGTTCGTCAGACGGTTGAGGGGTTGCTCAAGATGAGCGGCATAACGGTTTATCTGCTGCGAGATGCAGTGAAGACATTGGGGCTTAGGGGGGGAGATGAAGTGATGGATGAATTAAGGACAAAGGGCGTCGAGATTATAACGGTTGCAGACCTTGGGAAGAAATTTTGAGAGATTGATTGGCGGAGTTGGTGTTTGTTGAGTGCGAGGGGTTTCGGGGGAGGAACACATTTCATTGAACATTCAGAACAGCCGCTTATGGCGGGATTCTATGCGCTACAATAGGAAATGTTCCCGGATTTGCGTATAATACGAAGATGCGTGAATATTATGTGTATATCCTAGCGAATAAACGCAACGGGACGCTGTATGTGGGAATGACGGTAAATCTTGGTAAACGTGCTGTTCGCCACAAAGGGCATCGAGCAAACGAATTTGCGGCAAAATACGATGTTCGGAAACTCGTATATTACGAGAAGCACGAGAGTTTAGAAGAAGCACTCAAAAGGGAAAGGCAGATAAAAAAGTGGCGACGCCAGTGGAAGATGAGAATGATTGAAAGCCATAATCCGGAATGGGAAGACTTGTTCGGCAGAGTAATAAATGGAACTAAAGCTGGGTCCCCTGCTGCGGGGCCAAGTGAGCAGCCACTCGGGGAGAGCGAAGTGGATAAGGAAGTGGTCTGGAAATAAATGGCGAAGTTCGAGATAAATAGCGTTATGAGGCCCGCGGGGGACCAGCCGGAGGCGATAGGCCGGCTGAATGAGGGGCTGCGCGCGGGCAAAAAGCTTCAGACGCTGATGGGAGTGACGGGGTCGGGCAAGACGTTTACGATGGCCAACGTGATAGAGGCATATAATCGGCCGACGCTTGTGATATCGCACAATAAAACCTTAGCGGCGCAGCTTTACGAGGAGTTTAAGGAGTTATTCCCGGGCAATGCGGTCGAGTATTTTGTGAGCTATTATGATTATTACCAGCCGGAGGCGTATATACCGCAGAGGGACATATACATCGAGAAGGATGCGTCGAAGAACGCGGATTTGGATAGATTGCGACTTTCGACAACGATGAGCTTGTCGACCCGCGAGGATTGTATTATCGTGGCGTCGGTGTCGTGCATATTCGGTTTAGGCAGCCCGGAGGATTACAAGGCAAGCGTTGTGGGCGTGCGAACCGGAGACACCGTTGACAGGAACGAACTCTTAGGTCGGCTGGCGGACATCCAATACGCGAGGAACGATATTGACTTTCAGAGGGGTAAGTTCAGGGTCCGCGGGGACGTGGTGGAGCTGTATCCATCTTACGAGTCCTTTGCGATTCGGTTTGAATTTTTCGGCGACCAGATAGAGCGAATAAGCTATATAAACCCGGTCAGCGGGGAAATTTTAGCCGAGGAAGAGCAGGTTTTTATTTATCCGGCGCAGCACTATGTTACGGGCGGGGAGCGATTAGCCGGTGCGATAGAGGGGATAAAGGTGGAGTTGCAGCAGCGATTAATGGAGCTTCGAAGTCAGGCCAAACTTTTGGAGGCGCAACGGCTCGAGGCCAGGACTAAATATGATATTGAGATGCTGCAGGAGGTCGGGTATTGCAGCGGGATAGAGAATTACAGCAGGCATTTGGCGGGGTTGCCGGCGGGGGCGAGGCCATATACGCTGATAGATTATTTTCCGAAGGATTTCCTTTTGTTCATCGATGAGTCGCACGTAACGATTCCGCAGCTTAGGGGGATGTGGGCGGGGGACAGGAGCAGGAAGGAAGTTCTGGTTGAGCACGGTTTTCGGCTGCCAAGCGCTTTGGACAACCGGCCTTTGCGATTCGAAGAGTTTGCGGAGAAGTGGAACCAGGTAGTTTTTGTTTCCGCGACGCCGGGGCCTTTCGAGATGGAGAGGTGCAATCAGGAGGTTGTCGAGCAAATCATAAGGCCGACGGGACTGATTGACCCGCAGATTACCGTGCATCCGGCGAAAGACCAGGTAACGCATCTTCTTGGCGAGATTGAGAAGCGAATCAAGGCCGGTGAGAGGGTTTTGGTTACGACGCTGACGAAAAAGATGGCGGAGGATTTGTCGGGGTATATCTCGAAAAAGGGCATTAGGTGCCGGTATCTGCACAGTGAGATTGAGACGTTAGAGCGGGTGGAGATACTGCGAGACCTGCGGCTGGGGCAGTTTGACGTGCTGGTGGGGATAAACCTGCTGCGTGAGGGGCTGGATTTGCCTGAGGTGTCAATGGTTGCGATATTAGACGCGGACAAGGAAGGTTTCCTGCGGAGCGAGACGTCGCTGATACAGACGATAGGCAGGACCGCGAGAAACGTCAACGCGACGGTATTTATGTATGCGGATATTGTCACGGAGTCGATGCAAAAAGCTATTGACGAAACGGAGAGGCGTCGTAAAATACAACTGCAATATAACAAGGAACACAACATCACTCCCGAGACGATACGCAAGGAAATACGTTCGGGTCTTGCGCTGGAGCTA
>Ga0315284_10008554_pt1 | contig 14611 bp, 3 predicted proteins | sample YL17G09_16_MG_FD_203696 | JGI IMG/M metagenome (GOLD analysis project Ga0315284, IMG submission 203696) | Sediment microbial communities from Yellowstone Lake, YNP, Wyoming, USA - YL17G09_16 | ecosystem: Environmental > Aquatic > Freshwater > Lake > Sediment | place: USA: Wyoming | collected... | reverse complement strand
AGAGCCCGCAGGGCGAGGCTACACAGAAATTGACGTTTAATAAACAGTGACCGGCGGGCCGCCGGCGATACAACGGTCCTTCTTTGTGAGGCTTTGTGTCCTTTGTGTCTTTGTGGTGAGAAAACAGCTCATTTCACGGCAATCGTGACGGTGTTGCTGGCCACGCCGTTCTGGGTGATGACCAGCGCGACGGCGTTGCCCGCCGGCACGCCGGCCGGCACCCGCGCGTTCACCTGGTACAGCCCCACAAAGCCCGGCGCCAGCCCCGCAAACTCCACCGCCGCTTCCACGCCCCCAATCGTCACCTTCACCGGCGTCGTCACCAGCGCCAGCGGCGGTACGGCCGGCGCCGCCTGCCCCGTGGCCACCGCCGGACTGGTGGCCCCCAGGCCCGTGGCGTATATCACCACCGCCTCCCCCGCCTTCACCGCGTGGCTGCTGTCCACCAGGTTGTTCAGCCCGTCCAGCACCACCCCCTGCCCCGTCCCGCTCTGGCTCACCGTGAACACCCCCGGCTGCGCGCTCACAATGGTCACCGTGCCCGGTGCCCCCGCCGAGTCCTTCCCCGTCACCACCAGCGTGGCCACCCCGGGTGCCACCTCGAACGGCACCTGGGCGTTCACCTGCCCGCCGTCGGCATAGAACAGCGGCACCTCGTAGCCGCCGAGCGTGGCCTTGATGCTGCCCAGCGAGCGCGGCAGCGGTATCTGCGAGGCCAGGTTCCTGCCCTCCGCCAGGTTGCTCCCGAACAGTGAGAAGATCATGCCCGGCGCCAGCGGCTTGTAGCGGTCGAAACTGGCCGCGTTCACCCACCCGTCGCGGAACACCAGCGGCAGCTTGCTGGCCTCCCCCAGTGTCCCTGAGAACTGGAACACCCCGTCATCCAGCCCGCTGGCCACCGCCCGGATGGTCACCCCGATCGAGCCCTTGGTGGCTGGCACCCAGGTGGCCATGTAGCTGCCGTTGCGCAGGTTCTGGAACACCAGCGGCGGCTCGTTGCCGGTGAAGCCGGCGGCCACCGTAGCCGAGCTGACCGCCGAGCCGCAGTCGTCCACCGCCTGTACCAACATGGGAATGGGCCACCCGCTTTGCAGCGAGAAGCGGTTGCCCAGCTTGGTCTCGACGATCACCATGCGGCGGGCGGTGCAAGCTGCTGCAGAAGTTCCAGGTTCCAGGTTCCAGGTTTCAAGTTGGGGGCCCGCTGCTTGTGACGTGGCGACCGGGGAGACCACCAGGGCCACGGCTATTTCCTGCGTCACGCCGGTGCCGAAGGTCAGAATCACCGAGCCGACATAGACGCCGGCGCTCAAACCTGTGGGCTGCGCCTGCACGCTTAGCGCCGCCGTCTCCGCCGAGCTGAGCAGCACCCCCTGCTCCGGGGTCACCGACAGCCAACTGCCCCCGGCCTGCGTCTGCGTTCGCGCCAGGTACTGCAGCGCCTGCCCGCCCGTGCTGGCGATGGAAATGCCCTGCGTCAACGCCCCGCTGGCCCCGCTGGCCGCCGTGAAAATCACCCCCAGCGGATTGATCGTTCCCACCGGCAAGGAGCCCCGCGCCAGCATGTTGACCAGCACGATCCCCGTCTGCGGAGCGTTCAGCGCCCCGCTGGCCGTTATGGTCAGCAGGCCCACGCTCACGCCGGCCCGCAGCTTCGAGGGGTCCACCAGCAACGTCACGGTCGGCGCCGCCTGCACCGCGGCATCGCTGGTGCCGCTGGTGGGACTCACCCGCAGCCAGTCGCCACCGGCCGGCAGGTTCACCTGGACCTGCCAGTCCATCTTGCCTTGCCCGGCGTTCTGAATGGCAAAGCTTTGCGGCCCGATCACCAAGCTTCCTTCCACCCCAACGAACAGGAATCCGGTCTGCGTGGGCAACAGGATCGGCTGGCTGCGTGTGATGTTCAGTACCACGGATATCATCGCGCTCGCGCCCGAGACCAGGCTGCGCAGCACCACTCGGCCCTGGTAGACACCCTGGGCCAGGCCGGTGATGTCGGCGGAAATGGTCAGCGAGGAAGGCGCAGTCCCCAGCCCGGACGAGATGCGCAGCCACTGCCCGCCGCTGGAGGTTTCAGCCGTCGCACTCCAGCTCAGCGTGCCGGTGCCGGCGTTGGTAATGGAAAGCGTCTGCGGTGACGGATTGCTGCCGCCCGCGACGGCCTGAAAGTTCAGGTACTGCTGGGACAGCCCGACCGCTGCGCCCGCTGCACCGGTCACTGTCAGCACGACTTCCACGGTCTGTGACGGATTGCTGGTCGCGGCGCTCTTCACCGTCACCGTGCCGCGATAGCTGCCCGCGCCCAGTTTCGACGCGTCGACGGTCAAGAGGATCGTGGCTGGCGCCGCGCCCGAGGTCTTGCTGGCGTAAAGCCAGTTGCCGCCGGCGCTGGTCGAAATCTCCAGCGTCCAGTCGAACAAAAGGTTGTTCGCGCTGCTGATGCTCAGCGGCTGGCCGGTGAGTATCGTACTGCCTTGCAGTTGGGTGAAGAACAGGGTGGTGGGTGAAACCGCCATCTCCGGCTTCACAATTGTCGGGCTGAGCTTTCGCACGCGACCGTTTTCCGAGTCGGCCACATAGATGTTTCCGGCAGGATCGGCCGTGATTCCGCTGGCGGTCAAGCTCAAACGGGCCAATGAGGCCAAACCGCCATCGCCGAAGAAGCCCGGGATCGAGGAACCGGCCACCGTAGCGAGCAGGCTGTCAGCAGCCTGGATCTTGACAATGGAGTTGCCGGAAAGGAAGAAAATGTTGTTTTCCCTGTCCACAGTCACCGCTGCGGCGCCCCCAACCTTGCCCAGCGGACCGCCCGGCTGACTTCGCGCCTGCACCGTGGCAATCAGGCCGGTGGAGAGGTCCACGCGACGAAGGTCTTGCGCCCCGATCAGGAGCTGCCCGCTGCGATCGAATGCCAGCCCGGACAGCAAGGGAAGAGAGGCGGCGGTGGCCGGACCGCCATCGCCGGAAGGTGCGGCCGAGCTGCCATTCCCGGCTATGGTCGTGATGATACCGGTGGCCGCATCCACCTTTCGCACTCGGTAGTTCCCGGCGTCGGCGATGAACACATTCCCCGCCGCGTCTGTCACAATTCCAGTCAGATCAAAGAGGGTTGCCTGGACCGCCGGGCCGCCATCACCGGAGTAGCCTTGCTGCCCCTGCCCTGCAACACGAGAGATTTTTCCGGTCGCAGCGTCCACTTTCCATACACTCGGAATCTGATCGAAAAAAATGTTGCCTCGTGAATCTACGTGAACGCTTCGAATCCGGTCGGCCTTGGCTGCCGTGGCCGGCACGCCATCGGCCAGCGGCGTCGTCCCGCCTCCCACCACGGTGGTGGTTTGACCGCTGGCGGCGTCGATGCGGCGCACGCGGTTACGCGTCATCTCCGCCACGTAGACGTTGCCCTGCGCATCTGTTGCTATTCCACTAGGCTGGGTCAGGACAGCCAGGCGGCCGGGGCCGTCAAAAGGATCGTCCGTGCCCGCGATGGTAGTCACTTGAGGGGGCGCTGTGCCCGTTTGCAGAACCCTCGCGTTGAGGGAAGCAGTGAACACAAACCGGCCTGCGGTGTTGCGGACCACTCCTCCGCCGTGCCACTGGCCCCCCATGTGCGTGACCAGGCCGGTGGCGGCAGTGACTTTGGCCAAACCCGAGGTGTAGGTGAAGTACAGGTTGTCGTCCTGATCAAAGAGCAGACCCACCGTGCCACAGGTGGCTCTCGTGGTGGCGAGAGTTCCGTCCGTGTATTGACCGCACGGCCCATCGTTGGGAATCCCGACGACGGTGGTAATGATGCCGGTGCCTCGATCAATGCGGCGGATTGCCTCGCGAGCCGCCACATAGAGATTGCCCTTGGAGTCAAATGCCAGGCCATTCATCCCGTGCGGAAATCCAGCGGTCGGCAGACCAGCCTTTAACGCGGGCCCGCCATCCCCAGAGTTTCTACACTGCCCGCTGCCTGCCATCGTGCTGATGTTGCCGGCCGCGTCCACCCGGCGAATGCGGCAGTTTCCCGCGTCGGCGATGTAGAGGTTACCGGCGGCGTCAAACACCAATCCGGAGGGGCTGTTGAGCAGCGCCAGGCGCGCCGCCCCGCCATCGCCCGAGTAGCCGGGCTGGCCCGTTCCCACAATTGTCGTAACTTGCCCGTCCGGGGTCAGTTTCCGCACGCGGTTGTTTCCGGAATCCGTGAAGTAGATGTTGCCCGCCGCATCGCCAACCAAATGGCTGGGGCGAGACAATTGCACGCTCCCGGCCGGAGCTGGCACAGCGTCTTCCACGATGGTTCCGCCGCCCACCACCACCCGCATTGCTCCCGTCACCGGGTCCATCCGGCGGATCACGTGGTTGCCCATGTCGGCTACCCACAGCGCACCGTCGCGGTCCAGCCACAAGCCATTGGGAGTATTCAGGGGAGTGGCGGTAGCGGGCAAGCCGTCATACACGGCGCCACCCACCACGGTGTCGATGGTGTAAACCTTGGCTGACTGGGCGACGCAGACACTCACCCAAAACAGCAGGGAGAGAAGCAGGCACGAGCCCCTTCGCATATACACGCCTCCAAGGGCCCAAATGTGCAGGGGAACCACGGGCAGTCTAACACGAAAGTGCTGGCCCGGATGGTCGCTGTAGCGCCGGCAGGCAAACGCGGCACTGCGCTGGCACCCGCTCGCTCACGCTCGCGGCTCTGTCTCAGTTGGGTTGCGGCGACAGCTGCGTCGCGTCTTTGTGGTGAGAAAACAGATCATCTCACGGCAATCGTCACGGTGTTGCTGGCCACGCCGTTCTGGGTGAGCACCAGCGCGACGGAATTGCCCGGCGTCACCCCGGCCGGCACCCGCGCGTTCACCTGGTGCAACCCCACAAAGCCCGGCGCCAGCCCCGCAAACTCCACCGCCGCTTCCACGCCCCCAATCGTCACCTTCACCGGCGTCGTCACCAGCGCCAGCGGCGGTACGGCCGGCGCCGCCTGCCCCGTGGCCACCGCCGGACTGGTGGCCCCCAGGCCCGTGGCGTATATCACCACCGCCTCCCCCGCCTTCACCGCGTGGCTGCTGTCCACCAGGTTGTTCAGCCCGTCCAGTACCACCCCCTGCCCCGTCCCGCTCTGGCTCACCGTGAACACCCCCGGCTGCGCGTTGACGATGGTCACCGTGCCCGGCGCCCCCGCCGCCTCCTTCCCCGTCACCACCAGCGTGGCTACCCCCGGCGTCAGCTCGAACGGCACCTGCGCGTTCACCTGCCCACCGTCGGCGTAGAACAGCGGCGCCTCGTAGCCGCTCAGCGTGGCCCGGATGTTCCCCAGTGTGCGCGGCAGCGGAATCTGCGCGGCCAGGTTCCTGCCCTCCGCCAGGTTGCTCCCGAACAGCGAGAAGATCATCCCCGGCGCCAGCGGCTTGTAGCGGTCGAAACTGGCGGCGTTCACCCAGCCGTCGCGGAACACCAGCGGCAGCTTGCTGGCCTCCCCCAGGGTCCCCGAGAATTGGAACACCCCGTCTTCCAGCCCGCTGGCCACCGCCCGGATCGTCACCCCGATCGAGCCCTTGGTGGCCGGCACCCAGGTGGCCATGTAGTTGCCGTTGCGCAGGTTCTGGAAGACCAGCGGCGGTTCGTTGCCGGTGAAGCCGGCGGCCACCGTAGCCGAGCTGACCGCCGACCCGCAGTCGTCCACCGCCTGCACCAGCATGGGAATCGGCCACCCGCTCTGGAGCGAGAAGCGGTTGCCCAGCTTGGTCTCGACGATCACCATGCGGCGGGCGGTGCAAGCTGCCGCAGAAGTTCCAGGTTCCAGGTTCCAGGTTTCAAGTTGGGGGCCCGCTGTTTGTGACGTGGCGACCGGCGAGACCACTAGGGCCACGGCTACCTCCTGCGTCACGCCGGTGCCGAAGGTCAGAATCACCGAGCCGACATAGACGCCGGCACTCAGGCCCGTGGGCTGCGCCTGCACGCTCAGCCCCGCCGTCTCCGCCGAGCTCAGCAGCACCCCCTGCTCCGGCGTCACCGACAGCCAACTGCCCCCGGCCTGCGTCTGCGTTCGCGCCAGGTACTGCAGCGCCTGCCCGCCTGTGCTGGCGATGGAAATGCCCTGTGTCAACGCCCCGCTGGCCCCGCTGGCCGCCGTGAAAATCACCCCCAGCGGATTGATCGTTCCCACCGGCAAGGAGCCCCGCGCCAGCATGTTGACCAGCACGATCCCCGTCTGCGGAGCATTCAGCGCCCCGCTGGCCGTAATGGTCAGCAGGCCCACGCTGACGCCGGCCCGCAGCTTCGAGGGGTCCACCAGCAGCGTCACGGTCGGCGCGACCGACACCGCGGCATCGCTGGTCCCGCTGGTGGGGCTGACGCGCAGCCAGTCGCCGCCGGCCGGCAGGTTCACCTGGATCTGCCAGTCCATCTTGCCTTGCCCGGCATTCTGGATGGCAAAGCTCTGCGGCCCGATCACTAGGCTGCCTTCCACTCCGACGAACAGGAAGCCGGTTTGCGTGGGCAGCAGGATCGGCTGCGTCTTGGAAACCGTCAGCACCACGGAGATGATGCGTGTCTCGTTGGCCGTCAGGTTCCGCAGGGTGACCTGGCCCTGGTAGACACTCTGGGCCAGGCCGGTGATGTCGGCCGAGATGGTCAGCGAGGAAGGCGCGGTTCCCAGCCCGGACGAGATGCGCAGCCACTGCCCGCCGCTCGAAGTTTCAGCCGTCGCGCTCCAGCTCAGCGTGCCGGTGCCGGCGTTGGTAATGGAAAGTGTCTGCGGCGCAGGATTCGCACCCCCCTGCACCGCCTGGAAGTTGAGGTACTGCTGGGATAGCCCCAGCGCCGCCCCGGCGGCCCCCACCACCGTCAGCACCACGTCCACCGTTTGCGGCGAATTGGTCGCGCCCACCGCGCTAATTGTTACGGTCCCCCGGTAGGTGCCGGCGCCCAACCGAGAGGCATCGACCGTCAGGATGACCGCAGACTGAGCTGAGCCCGAGACCGCGCCCGATGTCGTCGTCGCCATCAGCCAGTTGCCTCCGGCGCTGGTCGAAACGGTGAGCGTCCAGTTGAACGACAATGAATTGGAGCTGCTGATGGTGACCTGCTGGGCGGAAATCAAGGAACTGCCTTGCAGAGCGGTGAAGAAGACGGTGCCGGGCGAGACGGCCAGGGACGGCTGCAGCACCGTCGCGGTCAGCTTGCGAACACGGTTGTTGCCCGTATCGACAATGTAGACGTTGCCGGAAGCGTCCGGTGCGATTCCGCCGGGCCAGGAGGAAAGGCGCGCGAGGTTGGCGAGGCCGCCATCACCGAAGAACCCGGAGCCGCCCGGTGTTCCGGCAATCCCTTTAATGACACTGTCGGAGGCCGAAATCTGACTGACCATTCCTCCGCGATTGATGTAGATGTTGCCCGCGTTGTCTACGCCGACATGGTCGCCGCCGCCGCCCAAACGAGAGAGCGCGTCACCAGGCCTGGAGCGCACCATGACGCTCGTAATGACGCCCGTAGAGAGGTCCAGGCGGCGCAGGCCGCCGGGGCCAGCGATCAGCATAGCGCCCTGCTTGTCGAAGGCCAGCCCTATCGGACTGCTTACGCCGGCGGCGGTGGCCGGCCCGCCGTCACCCGAGTTGTCCGGAGTTCCGTTGCCCGCGATCGTGGTGATGATGCCGGTGGCGGCATCGACGCGGCGGACACGGTTGTTCCTCATGTCGCTCAGGTAGATGTTGCCGGCGGAATCGCCGATCAGGCCCCACACATAGCACAGCGTCGCATTCACCGCGGGACCGCCATCGCCCAAGGTCCCGCAGAACTTGCCCTGCTGGCCGGCGATGCGGGCCAGGAGGCCCGTCTTGGCGTCCGCCTTCCAGATTGCGTCATTGGCGGGAAAGAAGATGTTCCCCTGAGCATCGACGTAGACCGCCGTGATTCCCCAGAAGAACTGGGCGGCGGTGGCGGCTACGCCGTCGGCCACTTGCGTACTCCCGCCTCCGACGACCGTGGTCACCATGCCGGAGGCGGGGTCGTACCGGCGAATACGGCCGCGAGAGCTGTCGGCCACGTACAGGATGCCGGCCGCATCCATGTAAGCGCCATTGGGCTGAGCCAGCACCGCCCGGCGGCCGGGCCCGTCAAATACGTCGTTGGTCCCCGCCACCATGGTCATCCGGCCCGGCTTCGATGGTTCGATCTGAATCACAAATCCGTTGGAGCCGGCCGCCGCGATCAGGTTGCCGCTGGCGTCGCGCACCAGCCCTGCGTGGTCCACGCCGTACCCGCCGACGTAGCTCATCAGGCCATCGGGGGTGCGCTTCGCAACTCCGCCGTTGTTGGTAAAGTAAGCATTCCCCTGCGTGTCGAAGACGATGCTGTTGGGCCGGCACAGATCCTGCGAGGTGGCCGGCACGGGCGCCACCGTGGGGACCTCCCGGCAGGTGCCCCCCAGCCCTCCCGCAAACGTCGTTACGATGCGGGTACCGGCGTCGATCTTGCGCATGGCCGACAGGGCGCCGGCATAGAGGTTGCCCTGGGCGTCGAACCCCAATCCCGACAGACCGCCTCCCAGCGCCGTCTGCGTCGCCGGACTGCCGTCGGCCGACATTGAGCAGTCGCCGTTGCCCGCAAAGGTGGTAATCGTGCCCGCAGCATCTACGCGGCGGATGCGGCAGTTGTTCGCGTCCGTTATGTACAGATCGCCGGCGGCGCCGATGGCAATGCCCGTTGGGCCGCTCAGTTTGGCGAGCTGCGCCGGGCCGCCATCGCCCGAGAAGCCCGCCTCACCCGTGCCCACGATGGTGACGACGTTCCCGTCCGGCGTCAGCTTGTGAACGCGGTGGCCCCCGGCCTCGGTGAAGAAGATGTTTCCGGCTGAATCCCCGGTGATGTGCGACGGCTGTTCCAGTTGCATCGATGTGCCGGGCACCGGCGTCGAGTTCTCGCGTGCGGTTCCCGCGCCGACGATCACCCGCATCGTGCCCGTCGCCGGATCGAACCTGCGGATGACGTTGTTCCCCTTGTCGGCGAGCCAGACGCTGCCGCTGCGGTCCATCCACAACCCCCATGGGTAGCTGAGCGGCGTGGAAGTGGCGGGCAACCCGTCATAGACGGCGCCACCCACCACGGTGTCGATTGTGTAAACCTTGGCTGACTGCGCGACGCAGACACTCACCGAAAACAGCAGGGAGAGAAGCAGGCACGAGCCCCTTCGCATATACACGCCTCCAAGGGCCCAAATGTGCAAGGAGAACCGCTGGCAGTCTAACACGGAAGCGCTAGCCCGGATGGTCGCTGTAGCGCCGGCAGGGCGCACCATTTCACTGCGTGGATCGGTGCTCACACGCCAGGACCTGCCGGCGCGACGCCAGCGTTACAACGGTCCTTCTTTGTGAGGCTTTGTGTCCTTTGTGTCTTTGTGGTGAGAAAACAGCTCATTTCACGGCGATGGTCACGGTGTTGCTGGCCACGCCGTTCTGGGTGATGACCAGCGGGACGGCGTTGCCCGCCGCCACGCCGGCCGGCACCCGCGCGTTCACCTGGTACAGCCCCACAAAGCCCGGCGCCAGCCCCGCAAACTCCACCGCCGCTTCCACGCCCCCGATCGTCACCTTCGGCGTCGTCGTCACCAGCGCCAGCGGCGGCACCGCCGGCGCCGCCTGCCCCGTGGCCACCGCCGGACTGGTGGCCCCCAAGCCCGTGGCGTATATCACCACCGCCTCCCCCGCCTTCACCGCGTGGCTGCTGTCCACCAGGTTGTTCAGCCCGTCCAGTACCACCCCCTGCCCCGTCCCGCTCTGGCTCACCGTGAAGACGCCAGGCTGCGCGCTCACGATGGTCACCGTGCCCGGCGCCCCCGCCGAGTCCTTGCCCGTCACCACCAGCGTGGCCACTCCGGGCGCCACCTCGAACGGCACCTGCGCGTTCACCTGCCCGCCATCGGCGTAGAACAGCGGCACATCGTACCCGCCCAGCGTGGCCTTGATGCTGCCCAGCAAGCGCGGCAGCGGTATCTGCGAAGCCAGGTTCTTGCCTTCCGCCAGGTTGCTCCCAAACAGCGAGAAGATCATCCCCGGCGCCAGCGGCTTGTACGGCGCGAAACTGGCCGCGTTCACCCAGCCGTCGCGGTACAGCAGGGGCAGCTTGCTGGCCTGGCCCAGCGTGCCGGCGAACTGGAACACCCCGTCCTCCAGCCCGCTGCTGACCGCGCGAACCGTTACCCCCACCGAGCCTTGGGTGGCCGGCACCCAGGTCGCCGTGTACTGCCCGTTCTTCAGGTTCTGGAATACCACCGGCGGATCACCGCTGGTGAAGCTGGCCACCACCGTGGCGTTAGTGACCGTCATGCCGCAGTCGTCGGCGGCCTGTACCAGCATGGGAATGGGCCAGCCGGTCTGCAGCGAGAAACGGTTGCCCAGCTTGGTCTCCACGATCACCATGCGGCGCGGCGCGCAGGCCGCCGAAGAGGTCCAAGGTCCAAGGTCCAAGGTCCAAGGTCCAGGTGAACCGGTAGATGTCGCAGCGGGAGAAACCACCAGGGCGACGGCGACTTCCTGCGAGGCGCCGGTGCCGAAGCTCAACGTGACCGTGCCGAAGTAAACGCCCGGCGCCAACCCCGTCGCGCTGGCCTGCACCGACAGGTTCACGCTCTCAGCCGAGCTGAGCAGCACCCCCTGCTCCGGCGTCACCGACAGCCAACCGCCCCCGGCCTGCGTCCGCGTCCGCGCCAGGAACTGCAGCGCCTGCCCGCCGGTGCTGGCGATGGTGATGCCCTGCGCCAGCGCCGTCGTAGTGCCGCTGCCGGCCGTAAAGATCAGCCCCAGCGGGTTGATCATCGCCAGCGGCGGCGTCCCCCGCGGCAGCATGTTCACTAGCACGATCGCGGTCTGCGGGGAGTTCAACGCCCCGCTGGCGCTGATCGTCAGCAGCGCCACCGATACGCCCGCCTTCAGCCGCCCCGGATCTACCTGCAGCGTTACCGGCGTCAGCGCGGATAAAGGCTGAGTCGCATCGCTGGTCCCGCTCAGGGGGCTGATGCGCAGCCAGTCGCCTCCCCCCGGCATGTTCACGCCGATCTGCCAATCGAGCTTCCCCTGCCCGGCATTCTGGATGGCGAAGCTTTGCGGCCCGATTACCAGGCTGCCTTCCACGCCGGTAAACAAAAAGCCCATCTGCGTGGGCAGCAGAATTGGCTGCGTCTTCGTGACCGTCAGGACGACGGAAATGATCTTCGTCTCCGATAGGGTCAGGTTCCGCAGCACAACCTGGCCCTGGTAGACGCCTTGCGCCAATCCGGCAATGTCGGCGGAAACAGTCAGTGTGGAAGGCGCGGTGCCCAGGATGGGAGAGATGCGCAGCCACTGCCCGCCGCTGGAAGTTTCGGTCGTGGCGGTCCAACTCAGCGTGCCGCTGCCCACATTCGAAATCGACAGCATTTGCGGCGCCGGATTCGCCCCGCCCTGCACGGCCTGGAAGTTCAGGTACTGCTGCGACAGGCCCAAAGAGGCCCCGACGGCTCCCTGCACCGTCAGCAGCACGTCCACCGTTTGTTGCGGATTGCTGGTGACCGCGCTCTTCACTGTGACTGTGCCGCGGTAGCTTCCGGCGCCCAGCTTAGAGGCATCCACCGTCAGGAAGATCGTGGCGGGCGCCGCGCCCGAGGTCTTGCTGGCATTCAACCAGTTCCCACCGGCGCTGGTCGTGATCTCCAGCGTCCAGTTGAAGGGCAGGCTGTTGGCAGTCGCGATATTGAACTGCTGCGCGGTGACAAACGTGCTGCCCTGCGTGGCGTTGAAGAATAGCGTCGTCGGCGAGACGGCCATCTCCGGCTGCACCACCGCCTGGCTCAGCTTACGCACACGACCGTTCAATGCGTCGGTTACGTAAATGTTCCCGGCAGCATCGATGGTGAGACCTCCCCAGCCCAGGCTCAGTCGTGCAAGTGCGGCTGGGCCGCCATCGCCAAAGAACCCTTCGCTAGAGGCACCCGCCACAGTCAGAAGCACACTGTCTGATGCCCGTATTTCCCGAATGGCCGACCCCCCTTCCGTCACAAAGATGTTGTTGTCCTTGTCCACCGCCACGCCGTCGACATAGGACGCCATCGGAGCATTGCCGAGGGGTTCATCCGGCCGCTTGCGCGCCTGAACCGTCGTGATCATCCCCGTGGAGAGATTGAGTCGACGAAGCGTACCGGCTGCTATCAACAGTTGCCCTTGGCGATCAAAAACCAAACCCATCGGGTACCCCACGGCTGCGGCAGTGGCCGGACCACCGTCACCGGAGGAGCCGGGACTGCCATTGCCAGCGACGGTTGTGACCACACCGGTGGCTGCATCCACCCGTCTTACTCGGTTATTTGGGCTGTCGCTTACAAAAATGTTACCCGCCGCGTCGGTAACGAATCCGTATATGTTGCCGAAGGTTGCCTGTACTGCTGGTCCCCCGTCCCCCGAGTATCCGCTGGTCCAAGACAGTGGCCCGGCGATGCGGGCGACCCTCCCAGTTCGCGCGTCCACCTTCCATATTGAGAAAACCTGATCGAAAAAGATGTTGCCCTGGGCATCCAGGTGGACGGAGTCCATGTGGTTCAGCCGCACTGTTGCAGCCGGAAGCCCATCGGCCAATTGGGCCGAGCCGCCACCGACTACCGTTTTAACCTCCCCGCTCACAGGATCCAGGCGACGGACACGGCCGCGCGTGTGTTCCGCAAAGTAGACATTGCCCTGAGTGTCAGTCGCGACGCCACCAGGCGAACTAACAGCGGCAAGCCGCGCCAGACCGTCGAAGGGTTCCTCAGACCCAGCGACGGTCGTAAGTGTCCCTGGGGCCGTGCCAGTTCGCACGACTCCCCCGCTGTAATAGTCAGTGAATACCAAGTTCCCTGTGTTGTCGCGGGCCAGCCCCCCGGCATACCACCCTCCCATGTTGGCAACCAAGCCGGTAGTTGCTGTAACCTTTGCCAAGCCGTTGCTATATGTGAAGTAAAGGTTGTCGTCCGGGTCGAGAAGCAAGCCCACGGCGGCGCACATGGCGCTAGCAGCAGCAAGTGCTCCATCAGGAATTGGCAAGCAGTTTCGCTGGTTGGCAATCCCAACGACGCTGGTGATGCCCCCGCTCGCGCGGTCAATGCGGCGAATCGTCTCGTTAGACGCCAGATAGAGATTGCCCCTAGAATCAAGGGCCAACCCATTCAGCCCCCACGGAAAAGATGCCTTCGTTAGACCGGCATTCAGCGCCGGGCCGCCGTCACCCGAGTGCTGGCACTGGCCGCTGCCGGCGTAAGTGCTGATGACGCCGGCGGTGTCCACGCGGCGGATGCGGCAGTTGCCGGCGTCCGCGACGAAGAGATTACCGGTCGCGTCGAACGCCAGGCCGGTAGGGGCATTGAGACGGCCGAAGCGTGCCGAACCGCCGTCCCCTGAAAAACCCGCCTGCCCTGTTCCCACCACCGTGGTGACCAGCCCGTCCGGCGTCAGCTTGCGCACGCGATTGTTTGCCGAGTCGGTGAAGTAGATGTTGCCGGCCGAGTCGCCCGTCAGGAACATCGGGCGTTCCAGCCGCACCGATAACGCGGGAACGGGAATGGCGTCATCCAGTATCGTGCCGCCGCCCACCACCACGCGCATGACGCCGGTGGCCGGGTCCATGCGGCGGATCACATGGTTGCCCATCTCAGCCACATACAAGGCGCCGTCGCGGTCGATCCACAGGCCGTTGGGCATGTTCAGCGGGGTTTGCGTAGCCGGCAGGCTGTCGTAAATGGCCCCGCCCGCCACCGTGTCAATCACCCAAGTGGTCGTGCCCTGCGCAAAGCACAACGAGACGCACACGAAAACATGCAGCAGTAGAAAGGCAGCCGCTCTTGCCATGGCTTACACTCCGATCGACATCAGTATCGAGGGGCCCTACCTGGGATATCCTGGACAGAGTTTAGCACAACTGTCCGTGGCGGGCCGGGTGGCTTGGTTCCCGCGTCACTAGGACGATGGTCCTATTGCGGGCACGTTTGCCTTCAAGACGCCCGCACTAAAAAGTGTTGTCCTGGGGACGGAACGCACTCCATGCCGCCCCTCCGCGCTACCCACCGACACCCAACGCCCTGGGCCTCACTGTTTCGCCCGCTTCGCGGGCTTCCTCCCCTTAACCGCGTGCTCCCCACGGCTGGCGCCATGGGCTTTCATCTTTGGCCCGCTTCGCGGGCTGGCGCCCCGGCCTCCTCGCAGAACCGCCACTCACCAAGGGCCTTCTCCGGCTTCGCCATCAAAGCAGGCCGAGTCTCGAAGCAACGCGCTGGTTCCCTTCCTGGGCCAAGGGCTGAATTCGTTGAAGGAAAAGTACTTCTGAACCACCCTCGGCCTCTGCACTTTTGGGATAGGAGTTTAAGAAAGGCGAATCGGAATGGGCTGTTCGCTTGTCTGATGTAAAAGCCCGTTGATTCATCAGGGGGGAAGAATGTCCCGAAGGAAGCAGTGGACTGCAATACTGGTTGCCGCTTTTCTGGTCTTGACCGTTGTGGTTGCGGCGCAGACCGAAGGCGGCAAGCGGGTGGCCAAGCGCGTTTCGAAAATGCTCAACCCCGACTGGACGCCGGAGAAGGGAACCTACGACCAGCCGGCGGCCACGCTGGGAGAGAAGCCCGCGCAGCCGT
>Ga0315284_10008553_pt1 | contig 14613 bp, 15 predicted proteins | sample YL17G09_16_MG_FD_203696 | JGI IMG/M metagenome (GOLD analysis project Ga0315284, IMG submission 203696) | Sediment microbial communities from Yellowstone Lake, YNP, Wyoming, USA - YL17G09_16 | ecosystem: Environmental > Aquatic > Freshwater > Lake > Sediment | place: USA: Wyoming | collected... | reverse complement strand
TCACAGTCCGCAGGCGAGCCAACCATCGAGAAGCCCACGGCGGAACCGGAGACTCAGCAGCCGGCACAGCCGGCCGCGGTCAGCCCTTCTTGAGCGACTCGTAGATTCGCTTGCAGTCCGGACATACCGGTGAACCCGGCTTGGCTGCGCGGGTAACCGGAAAAACTTCACCGCACAGCGCGACAACATGGGTTCCCATGACGGCGCTCTCGGCGATCTTCTCCTTCTTGACGAAGTGGAAGTGTTTGGGCCTGTCATCGTCGGACCCGTCGTCGACGCGTTCGTCGCTGTCGGTGCGCTCGATCGTATCGGTCTGCATAACCGTCATTGTGCCCGGTGAAGTCGGGTAGCGGTAAGACTGCCGTAAGAAAAGTCCCCTCGTTTGAGACGGCCCCGATGTGGAACAGTGACAACATGGACAGGGAGTTGGGTTTCGACGACGAAGGTCGGCCCGTGCTCATCACCCGGGCCGCCTACTCCTACGAGGAGCAGCACCGCGCGCGGGTTCGCAAGTACCTGTCCATCATGTTCTGGCGCATCCCCGCTTTCATCGCCGCCGCGGCCGCCTACGGCATCTGGCACAACGGACTCGTCTCGCTGGCCATCCTCGCCGCGTCGATCCCGCTGCCCTGGATCGCTGTGCTGATCGCCAACGACCGTCCGCCACGGCGGCCCGAGGAACCGCGTCGGTTCCCCGACGCACCCCAGCGCACCGCGCTGTTCCCGCGCGCCGAACACCGCGCCCTGGAGTCGGGTTTGACGCCGGCCGCGCAACCGCACGCCGCCCACCCCGGGGAAGAACGTACCCGCTGACTCGAGTTGCCGGGCTTTCTCAGCACATTCTTAAATCCCATCCGCATTCACGCAGTTCAGCGGGTGTGACGAGGCCGCGACGTGGGAACTCTTCGCTGCAGTCAGGCGTTGGACCCTTCGATAGCAGGAGCCGATCAGGAGGCACCCATGGCAAACGCCACCACCACCCGTCTTGACCGCGACTTGGACGCCCAGAGTCCGGCCGCCGACCTTGTGCGCGTGTATCTCAACGGCATCGGGAAGACTGCTCTGCTCACCGCCGCGGATGAGGTGGAACTCGCCAAGCGCATCGAGGCCGGCCTCTACGGCCAGCACCTTCTCGAGACGCGTAAACGCATGAGCGAGAACCGCAGACGCGATCTGGCCATCCTCGTCCGCGACGGGCAGGCCGCACGCCGGCACCTCCTGGAGGCCAACCTTCGTCTGGTGGTGTCGCTGGCCAAGCGCTACACCGGGCGCGGAATGCCGCTGCTGGACCTCATTCAGGAAGGCAACCTCGGCCTGATCCGGGCGATGGAGAAGTTCGACTACACAAAGGGATTCAAGTTCTCCACCTACGCCACATGGTGGATCCGGCAGGCCATCACCCGCGGGATGGCGGACCAGAGCCGGACCATCCGGCTTCCCGTGCACCTGGTGGAGCAGGTCAACAAGCTCGCCCGGATCAAGCGGGAAATGCACCAGAACCTTGGCCGCGAGGCGACCGACGAGGAGCTGGCCGAAGAGTCGGGGATCCCGGTGGAGAAGATCAACGACCTGCTCGCGCACAGCCGCGACCCGGTGAGCCTGGATATGCCGGTCGGCAGTGACGAGGAGGCGCCACTGGGCGACTTCATCGAAGACGCGGAGGGGATGTCGGCGGAGAACGCGGTGATCGCCGAACTGCTTCACACCGACATCCGCCACGTCCTGGCCACTCTCGACGAGCGCGAACAGCAGGTCATCCGGCTGCGCTTCGGCCTCGACGACGGTCAGCCCCGCACCCTCGACCAGATCGGCAAGCTGTTCGGCCTCTCCCGCGAGCGGGTTCGGCAGATCGAGCGCGAAGTGATGACCAAGCTGCGCCATGGCGATAGAGCCGAGAAGCTGCGGTCCTACGCCAGCTGACCAAGCCGACCTCGACGTGTGCCTGCCGGTGATCCGGCGGGCACACGTCATTTTCGGCCCCGTTGCCGCCCCGAGGCGAGCCGTCGTCGCAGCTAGGCAAGTAGACTCGCCTTGCGACGAAGGATGCCCTAATGAACGATCTGGTCGATACCACCGAGATGTACCTGCGCACCGTCTACGACCTCGAAGAGGAGGGCGTAGTGCCGTTGCGGGCGCGTATCGCCGAGCGCCTGGAGCAGAGCGGCCCGACAGTGAGCCAGACGGTGTCGCGGATGGAGCGCGACGGCCTTTTGAGGGTGGCCGGTGACCGGCACCTGGAACTGACCGACAAGGGGCGCCGGCTGGCCATCTCGGTGATGCGCAAGCACCGCCTGGCCGAGCGTCTGTTGGTCGACGTCATCGGGCTGCCCTGGGAAGAAGTGCACGCCGAAGCCTGCCGGTGGGAGCACGTGATGAGCGAGGACGTCGAGCGCCGCCTGGTGCGGGTGCTCGATAACCCGACGGTCTCACCGTTCGGCAACCCGATCCCCGGCCTGGGGCTGCTCGGACTTCGGGAGACCGACACCGAACCGCCCGCAGCCGACCTGGCGAGGCTGACCGAACTTCCGGTCGGAGATTCGGTGGCGGTGGTGGTTCGGCAGTTGACCGAGCATGTGCAGGGCGACGTCGCGCTGATCAGCCGGCTGAAGGAGGCCGGCATCGTGCCCAACGCGCGGGTGCTGGTGCAGACCAGCCCGGACGGCGACGTCACCATCGTGGTAGGCGGTCATGAGAACGTCGAACTGCCTCACGAGATGGCCCACGCCGTGAAGGTGGAGAAGGTCTAAACCGCCCGGCCGAAGGCGCGCCGCGGAGGTAGCTGCACGCCGAGCCGCCTGGCGAGCCGGTACCCGGTGCCCGCCAGCTCCCTGATCTGTTCGGGCCTCATCCCTGATTGCAGCGCCGTGTCGAGCATGCCCGCCATCCGATGGTCGGGATCGCTGCGCAATGCGGCCTCCAGCGAGATTCCCGCCAACGGGCCGTCGCCCCGCGCGTAGGCCGAGAACGCGAGCAGCACCAAGGCTTCCACGCGCCACGGATCCGGCAGGCTGCGCGCCAGCCGCGCCCACAACGCCTCGGCAGCGGCCGACTCCGCCCCCACGGCCAGTGCGTACAAAGTGTCCCGCACCGCAACGTCGGTGAGTCCGCATGCCAGTTCTGCCAGTTCGGCGTCGGTCGGCGGCACCCCGTCGAGGATCCGCGTCGCCACCGCAATGGTGGTTTCGACGTCACGTCGCCCACGGGCGTCGGGGTCGACCGTGCAGTCGACTTGTCGCGCAGCGGCCTGCGACCCGATGGGCTGCACCAGCGTGGCCGCGTGAGCCGGATCGGTGATGGCGACCACGGCGTGCAGGTCGGCGCGGCGCGCATAGAGTCGCCTTCCGTCGAGGACGGCGGCGGCGGCCAGTGGCGACGCGGTGGGGTCCTCGACTTGCCCGGTGGCCCCGCAGCCATCGATGCAGTGCCAGGAGCCGCCGGCCTCGACACGATCCACGACGTGCGCCGCGTACAGCTCGATCCCGTGGCCCTCGAGCGCGTTAGCCAGGGCGTCACCCAGCCGACGATGGTCGTCATTGCACATCGGACAGAGCGCCCCGGCGTCGTCGACGATCACCGCCACCACGGTGTCCGCACCAGATGTGGCGGCGACCTCGGCAAGGCGGTCGATGTTATCGGCGAGGTCGGCCGCCAGGTCGGCCCGCATGACGGCACCCATCCGGCTCTGCTCCAGTGACACCAGCACCAGGGACTTCTCCGGGACGAAGCCGAGCACTGCCGGAAGTGCGGCGATGAGCGCGCCGGGTTGGGTGAATCGAAACGTCGGGTGATGTGAGGTCATGACCCGAACGTTGTCAGCGGCCGCCGTCAAAACGACGCTCCCGGCGACCCCGGCGAGACCCTCCTGTGCACGAAGCTGGGAGTGTGGATGCTACAACCGCCCACCGGCGCGGGAACGAGTGCCGCCGCCGGTGCGTTATGCAACGTGGTGGATCAAGCGAGGAGACACACCCATGGCTGACGAGCAAAGCCACAACTATCGACCTGACCGGATGTACGAACTGGAGTTTCCGGCGCCGCAGTTGTCGTCCTCGGACGGCCGCGGCCCGGTGCTGATCCACGCTCTCGAGGGGTTTTCTGACGCCGGTCACGCCGTTCGACTGGCTGCCGACCACCTCACCGGCTCACTCGAGCACGAGTTGGTGGCGTCGTTTGCCATCGACGATCTGCTCGATTACCGGTCCCGGCGGCCGATGATGACGTTCAAGACCGACCACTTCACCGACTACGAGACACCCCAGCTCAATCTCTATGCACTGCGCGACAGCCTGGGGACCCCGTTCCTCCTGCTGGCCGGCCTGGAGCCCGATCTTCAGTGGGAGCGGTTCGTCACGGCGGTGCGCCTACTGGCCGAGCGGCTCGGGGTGCGCCGGACCATCGGATTGGGCACCATCCCGATGGCGGTGCCGCACACCCGGCCGGTGACGATGACCCCGCACTCGAACGACCGTGAACTCGTCGCCGATCACCAGCCCTGGGTCGGTGAGGTTCACGTCCCGGGCAGCGTGTCCAACCTGCTGGAGTTCCGGATGGCCCAGCACGGGCACGAGGCGGTCGGTTACACCGCGCACGTGCCGCACTACCTCGCCCAGACCGACTTCCCCGCCGCGGCGGAGGCGCTGCTCGACCAGGTTGCCAAAACAGCAGCGTTGCAGTTTCCGCTGCACGCGCTCACCGAGGCGGCGGCGTTGGTGCGCAACAAGATCGATGAGCAGGTCGGGGCCTCCACCGAGGTCGCCCAGGTGGTCGACGCGCTGGAGCGGCAGTACGACGCTTTCGTCTCCGCGCAGGAGAACCGGTCGCTGCTGGCCCGCGACGAGGACCTGCCCAGCGGGGAGGAACTGGGCGCCGAATTCGAGCGCTTCCTGGCCCAGCACGCCGACGATTTAAAGGATGGCTTGGACGATGCCGGCGAGGGCTGAGGCCGGCGCGTAGTGTCCGTTGCATGGGCACCGACGTCACTGTCCTGCGCGTCTTCACAGATGCCGACGGAAATTTCGGCAACCCGCTCGGGGTGATCGATGCTACTGCGTTTCCTCCCGGCCGGCGCCAGGCCGTCGCCACCGAATTGGGTTACAGCGAAACGATATTCATCGACCTCCCCGAGACCGGTGCGAACACCGCGCATGCGCACATCTTCACCCCGGCGACCGAATTGCCGTTCGCCGGGCATCCGACCGTTGGCGCAGCATGGTGGCTGCGCGATCGCGGAACGCCGGTCCGCACGCTGCAGGTCCCGGTGGGCATAGTCCAGATCCGCTACCCCGATGAGTTGACCGCGGTGGTGGCGCGCGCTGAGTGGAGCCCGGAGTTCGCCATCCACCCGGTGAACTCGATGGCCGAACTCGAGGCCGCCGCACCCGCGGACTTCCCCGACGACATCGCGCACTATCTGTGGACGTGGGACGACCGCGACGCCGGCGACATCCGTTCGAGAATGTTCGCGATGAACCTGGGTGTGCCCGAAGACGAGGCCACCGGTTCAGCGGCGGTGCGCATCACCGACCACCTGCGCCACGACCTGACAATCACCCAGGGCAAGGGATCTCAGATCTTCACCCGCTGGAAGCCTGACGGCTGGGTCGAAGTGGCCGGCCGGGTCGTCAGCGACGGTATCCGCCGGCTGAAGTGACGTCACCTACCGCGACGTGCCGAGCTCCCGGTGGGCCCGCAACGCCTCGATCTCCCTCTCAAAGTCTTCAGCGGAGGAGAATGAGCGGTACACCGAGGCGAACCTGAGGTAGGCGACCTCATCGAGTTCGCGCAGCGGCCCCAGGATCGCCAACCCAACCTCGTTGCTGGGAACCTCAGCGGATCCGCCGACGCGAATACTGTCCTCAACCTGCTGGGCCAGCAAGTTGAGCGCGTCGTCATCGACCTGGCGGCCCTGGCAGGCACGCCGCACTCCGCTGATGACCTTCTCCCGGCTGAACGGTTCGGTGACGCCGCTGCGCTTGACCACCGCCAGCACGGCGGTCTCAACCGTGGTGAACCGCCGGCCGCACTCCGGACACGAGCGCCGGCGCCGGATGGCCTGCCCCTCGTCAGCCTCCCGGGAGTCCACGACCCGCGAGTCGGGGTGGCGGCAGAACGGACAGTGCATGACCGCTCCCTCGCTCCCGCCGCCAACCGCCTCGGACGTCAGAGAGCCTACCCGCGCACCGGCGACGGCTGCCATCACTGCGCACCGACCCGGGTTGCGGCGGCAGCCGATTCCAGCGTCATCGCACCGCGACCGCTCAGCCGAGTGGAGCGATCAATGTCTGACCGACATCGACCGACGACGAATCGAGCTTGTTGAGTTCACGGATGCGCTCGACGACCTGCCCGACCGGCGCATCCGGCGCGACCCGCCCGGCCAGGTGCTGCAGTGTCTCGCCGGCCTGCACCTGCACCACGGCCAACCGGTCCGGCAGCTGCGCGGGTGCGGCCGGTCGGGTACCGCTGAAGTTCGCAAGGCAGCCCAGCCACAGGGTGATCAGTGCAGCCACACCGGCCAGCGCAATGCTGACCGGGGTGCTGACCGCGCGACGGGCGTGCGGGGCATGGGACATCCTGACGCCGCCGCCCCGGTACTGCAGCGGAGCGGACGCCGGCCGTGTCGGCGCGGGCCGGTCCGATCCCCCGGCGACCCGGGTCCGACGGGGGGATCCCACCGGCCGGGCGCACACCGCGCTCCTGTTCACCAGCTGTCGATCGTCGAGGACTGTCATGTCCGTATCCCTTTCTGCGCCGTTCGCTCTGATGTTCGAACATTACTCGCTCACATGTTCGACTTCGAACATTTGATCGAGCGTGTCCGAGGATAGAACGGGGCACCGACAAGCAGTGGCTTCCCTGGTCGCCCGCAGACCCGGAACGCGACACGGTCGAACACATGTTTGATAATTGCGTTGTTCCGGGTTAAATTTCCGTCATGAGCGAGAGCACGCAGACGCCCGGCGAGCGCGGTAGCGCTGCGGGCCTGACAGAACGCCAGCGCACCATCCTCCAGGTCATCCGGGCGTCGGTGACCAGCCGCGGCTATCCGCCGAGCATCCGGGAGATCGGCGACGCCGTCGGGCTCACGTCGACCTCATCGGTGGCCCACCAGTTGCGGACCCTCGAGCGGAAAGGTTTCCTGCGCCGCGACCCCAATCGCCCGCGTGCCGTCGACGTTCGCGGCTCCGACGAGGCGGCCGCGGCGGTAGCCACCGAGATGGCCGGCTCGGACGCCCTGCCGGTGCCGACGTTCGTACCGGTACTGGGACGCATCGCCGCGGGCGGTCCGATTCTGGCCGAACAAGCGGTGGAGGAAATCTTCCCGCTACCACGCGAACTCGTCGGCGAGGGCTCGCTGTTCCTGCTCAAGGTTGTCGGCGAGTCGATGATCGACGCGGCCATCTGCGACGGCGACTGGGTCGTGATCCGTCAGCAGAACGTCGCCGACAACGGCGACATCGTGGCAGCGATGATCGACGGCGAGGCCACCGTCAAGACCTTCAAACGGACCGCGGGCCAGGTATGGCTGATGCCGCACAACCCTGCCTTCGACCCGATCCCGGGCAACGACGCCGCCATCCTGGGCAAGGTCGTCACCGTGATCCGCAAGATCTGACCGGCTCAGCGGCCCCTACTCGGGAGCTTTGACGAAGCCGTTGCCCTGGGCCAGTTCCTCACTGGCGAACCACACCTCGGGAATGGTGCTGTCGTACAGCGCAGAATCCGGGGTGTAATACAGGCCCGAATGGGTGTTGCCCTTGATGACGTATCCCTCCGGGGCCTGATAGGGGTCGGCCAGCGGCAAATGGATGGCGGGGCGCCACGGCTCATCAGCAGGCGACCGCGGCTGAGCCTCAGCCTCAGCCTCAGCCTCAGCCTCAGCCTCAGCCTCAGCCTCAGGCTCGTACTCAACACGCTCGGCCACCGCGTCGAACTCTTCGGCCCACGGATCGTCGACAGCGTGCCGGCGACGGGACTGGGCGATGACCTCGTCGACGTCGAGCCGCCACGCTGCGGGCGAGGCCGCCAGAGCGTTCGCCGCATGCCGACCGGAGCCGGCACCGAAACCACTGGAGGACTCGCCCGATTCAGCTTCCGCCAAACGCAATTCAGCGAAACCGGCTTCGGTCGGGATTCGAGTCGGGGCGGTGTCGATGGTGTCCTCGTCGGAGTCGAAATCCGCCTCAGCAACAGTCTCGCCGCCCGCCGTCGGCGACCACAACCCGAGGTCCCGAGCACCGGAGTCGAAGCGGGACTCGCCGCCCGACCGGGTTCCGGGCCAATCGTCGTCCTCTGCGTCGTTGGCGAAGAAGTCCCGATCCGCGGCGACGACGTCGCGATCTGAGCGGGCCTTACGCTGGGCCAGAACCGCCAGCAGTCCCAGGAGCAGCAGCAGCGGGAGAATGATCGCCAGCCACCACCAGCGCCATCCGCCCTCGTCGGAGGTGGCGGAGGAGGGTGCAGCCGGTGTCTGAGCCACCGCGTCGGGCATCTCCAGCCCGGACAGCGACGACGCCAACTCCGAAGGCTTGGAACTGAACTCCTTGGTGGCCGTGTTCCACGACAACTCGCCACCGCTGAACTCCTGGGTGACCGTGTCTCCCTTGACCGTCTGCTCGCCGGTCGGCACACCCAGGGATCCGGTGGCAGCGCCCAGCTTGGCCCACGCGGCATTGAGCGGACCGCGAACCACGATCGCCCCGGTGTCGGGGGTCCAGAAGATCACCGGCTCGTCGGCCGCGCTGAAGGCGCTGACCCGGCTGTTGGGCACTCCGCCGTCGGCCTCCACGCCGACCGGGTAGCCGAGGTCGCCCGTCGGCCCGCCCAACGACTCGAACTTCGAGAGGATCGCGCCGGTCACCGCGTGCGCTCCGGTCGGCGGAGAGTAGAAGATCTTCCCGCTCGCGAAACCCTGCGCGGCCCCGTCGTCGCCGAGGGTCGTCTGCTCACCCTGCCGCGCACCCAGCGGGCCGCCGAGGCCGCCGCCGGCTCGCCAGGCCAGGTTGATCAGCGTGGTGGCATCCAGCGGCACGTCAAGGCCGGCGAGGCTGTCGGCCAAGCCGGCCGGGTCGGAGGTGAAAGTGTTGGTGCTGCGATTCCACGACAGCTCGCCGCCGGTGAACTTCTGGCTCACCACGTCGCCGTCGTAGCGCTCGTCCTCGATCGGAACGCCCAGCGCACCGGCGGAGCCGCCCAGCTTGTCCCAGGCTGCGTTGAGGGCGCCGCGAACAGCCCAGGCCCCGGTGTCGGGAGTCCAGAAGATGGCGGGCCTGTCGCTCGCGCTGAAGGTGCTCGCCCGGCTGTCGGGGCTGATCAGGCCGACGGCCTCGTCGATGTTCGGGAACCCGAGGTCACTGTCGCCCGGGCCGCCGAGCGATTCGTACTTGTCCAGTATCGCGCCGTAGATCAGGTGCGCACCGGTGGTCGGAGTGAAGAGGATCTTGCCGTCGCTGAACTTCTGGCCGTAACCGTCGCCGACCTGATAGACCTCACCGTCCCTGCTACCGACGGGCGAGCCGGATCCGCCCGCGGCATCCCAGGCCTGGGTGATGGCGTCCGACGCGTCGCTTTCCGGGGTGGCCAACGCAGAAGGCGCCACCAGCGCCGCCGCAGCGGCAGTCGCGACAACGCCCAGTGTGAGCCGCCGCAAAGTTCGGGCTAGCCGATTACCTACCACCCTCATGCGCTGTCCTTCCGCGTTCCGGCCAGATGCCACTCAGCATTCACAATGCTGAGACCTACGGTCGCATCTATCCGGAAAAGGATGGCACGACACGCGGTGATTTTCCGAATCGGAATCCGAATCGAGATGGAACCCGAATTGGAACGAGATGGCGACAAGGCACCCTGTTAGGCGCTTTCACACCCCGAGGCTGCGGCCGATGATTTCCTTCATGATCTCGGTGGTGCCGCCGTAAATGGTCTGCACACGGGCATCCAGGAAAGCCCGGGCCACGTTGTATTCACGCATGTATCCGTACCCACCGTGCAGTTGCAGGCACCGGTCGATCAGTCGCACTTGCGCCTCAGTGGTCCACCACTTGGCCATTGCAGCCTGATCAGCAGTGAGTTTCTCCTCGAGGAGAAGCTTGATGAATTCGTCGACCATGATCCGCACCGCGGTGGTCTCGGTCGCCAATTCGGCCAGCAGGAAGCGGCTGTTCTGGAAAGAACCGATCGGTTTGCCAAAAGCTTTCCGCTGGGACACGTATTCAATAGTCTCGTCGAGAACGGCCTCCATCGCAGACGCCGCCATGATCGCGATGGAAAGGCGTTCCTGCGGCAGGTTCTGCATCAGGTAGAGGAAGCCCATGCCCTCCTCGCCGATCAGATTCTCGACCGGCACCCGCACGTCGGTGAACGACAACTCGGCGGTGTCCTGGGCGTCCAGGCCGATCTTGTCGAGGTGACGACCACGCTCGAAGCCCGGCATGCCCCGCTCGACGCCGAGCAGCGAGAAGCCCTGGGCGCCCTTCTCCGGATTCGTCTGGGCGACCACGATCACCAGGTCAGCGTTGATCCCGTTGGTGATGAAGGTCTTCGACCCGTTGAGGATGTAGTGATCGCCTTCTCTGACCGCGCGGGTCTTGATGCCCTGCAGGTCGCTGCCGGTCCCCGGTTCGGTCATGGCGATCGCGGTGATCATCTCGCCGGTGCAGAACTGCGGCAACCAGCGCTGTTTCTGCTCCTCGTTGGTCTGATGCAGCAGATACGGCGCGACGACATCGTTGTGCAGCGAGAAGCCCAGGCCGCTGTAGCGCCCGGCGACGGTCTCCTCGACCACAATGGTGTTGTAGCGGAAATCTGAGTCACCGCCGCCGCCGTACTCCTCCGGCACGGCCATCCCCAGGAAGCCTTGCTTGCCGGCCTCCAGCCACACCCCGCGGTCGACGATCTTGTCCTTCTCCCACTGGTCGTGGTAGGGCGCGACATGCTTGTTCAGGAATGCCCGGTAGGACTCGCGGAACAGCTCGTGCTCGGGCTCGAAAAGGGTGCGGGTGTATTTGACGGCTTTGCCCATGGCGGTGACCTCCGGAAGTGGTGCGCTGGATTCTGCTCCCGAGAATAGACCAACCGAGCGGTTGGTTGTCCCGGCCTCCCATGCCCCTGACCTGTGACGGCAGTCACTCCCATGGGCGAATCAGGAGGTCGCGTACGGGCGCAGGCTCGCAGCCAGCGCCGCCGGCACCCGGGCCTTCACCCGGGTGCCGTCCTGGGTGTGCTCGGTCGCGTCGATGCGGCCCTCGGTGTGCACTCGCGCCACCAGATCGCCACGGGTGTAGGGAATCGTCACGTCGACCGTGACCTCGCGGGGTTCCACCAACTCCCCCAGCCGGCTGCGTAACCGGTCGATGCCGTCGCCGGTGCGGGCCGAGACGAAGACCGCCCCGGGCAGCGCGCGACGCAACTGCGCCAGTGTCAGCTCGTCGGCGGCGTCGATCTTGTTGACCACCAGGAGTTCCGGCGCCGGTGCGGCGTGATGGTCCACCTGGACCTCGCGGATCACCTGCCGCACCGCCTCGATCTGCGCCAGTGGATTGACATCGGACCCGTCGACGACATGGACGAGAAGGTCGGCGTCGAGCACCTCCTCCAGGGTGGAGCGGAAGGCCTCCACCAACTGGGTCGGCAGATGGCGGACGAAGCCGACGGTGTCGGTCAGGACAACCGGCCGGCCGTCGTCGAACTCCCCGCGGCGGGTGGTGGGTTCCAGTGTGGCGAACAGCGCGTTCTGAACCAGGACCCCGGCACCGGTCAGGGCGTTGAGCAGGCTGGACTTACCAGCGTTGGTGTAGCCGACGATCGCAATGGACGGCACGTCGCTGTGCACGCGCCTGCTGCGCTGGGTGTCGCGGGCCTGCTTCATGTCTTTGATCTCGCGGCGCAGCCTCGACATCCGCTCACGGATGCGGCGGCGGTCGGTCTCGATCTTGGTCTCGCCGGGGCCGCGGGTGCCGACACCGCCGCCGCTGCCGCCGGCGCCGCCGCCCTGCCGGGACATCGACTCGCCCCAGCCGCGCAACCGCGGCAGCATGTACTGCATCTGGGCCAGCTCTACCTGGGCCTTGCCCTCCCGGCTGGTGGCGTGCTGGGCGAAGATGTCCAGGATCAGTGCGGTGCGGTCGACGACCTTGACCTTGACCACCTTCTCCAGTGCGTTGAGCTGGGCTGGGCTCAGTTCGCCGTCGCAGATCACGGTGTCGGCGCCGGTGGCGACGACCATCTGGCGCAGCTCGAGGGCCTTGCCGGAGCCGATGTAGGTGGCCGGATCGGGCTTGTCGCGGCGCTGAATCAGGCCTTCGAGGACTTCGGATCCCGCGGTTTGGGCCAGGGCGGCGAGTTCGGCGAGGCTGGCGTCTGCGTCGGCGGCGCTGCCGTCAGTCCACACCCCGACCAGCACCACGCGCTCGAGCCGCAACTGCCGGTACTCGACCTCGGAAACGTCGGCGAGCTCAGTGGACAGGCCGGCCACGCGGCGCAGCGCGGCCCGGTCGTCGAGGGCCAGTTCGCCGAGGCTGGGCTCGGCGCCGGGGACGGTGAAATCAGAATCTGTCATAACAGGTTTCCGATGGTGTCACGCCGGCACAACGTCGCGCACCACAGATAACGTCCCGCGAACCGGGGGCGGGCGGACGGGGCCCATATGTGGTGCTCACCCGTGGGCCTCCCACCAGTCGTCGGCGAGTTCGCCGCAGGCCACCAGCACTGAAGGCCCTCGCAGGAAACTGGTGGTATCGGTGATCTCAACGCTGACCCGGCCCCCCGGAACCCGGACAAGCAACGTCCCGGCCGCCACGCCCCGATAATCCAGCGCGGCGACCGCAGCAGCGATGGTCCCGGTGCCGCACGACCGGGTTTCACCGACACCCCGCTCGTGTACCCGCATCGAGACCGCACCATCCTCCGGACAGGTCAGCACTTCGACGTTCACCCCGTCGGGGAACTGAGCACGGTCGAACTCCACCGGTGCTCCGACATCGAGATCGGCCAGGGCGGCGCCGGTCATATCCGGCACCACGCAGGCCAGATGCGGGTTTCCGACGTCGACCCCCACGCCGGTCAACCTGTGCCCCCCGACCACGGCAGTGCCGGTGCCGAGCCGGTTCACCTTGCCCATTTCGACGGTGACGTCGGCGCAGTAGTGGTCGGCCCGGTGGACGAGCACCGGACGCGGCCCGGCCAGCGATCCGACGACGAACTCGTCGCGGACCTCAAGGCCGCTGGAACGGAGGTAGTGCGCGAACACCCGCACGCCGTTGCCGCACATCTGCGCCACCGAGCCGTCGGCGTTGCGGTAGTCCATGTACCAGTCGTCGCCGTCCACGCCCTCGGGCAGGCGGTCCAGCACACCGGCGCCCAGGGCAGCCCCTGCGGTGATGACCCGCAGCACGCCGTCGGCGCCCAGCCCGCGGCGGCGGTCGCACAGCGCAGTGACCACCGATCGCGTCAGATTCAGCAGGCCGCCGAGGTCGGGCAGCACGACGAAATCGTTCTCGGTGCCGTGGCCCTTGGCGAACATCACCTGATCAGGATACGTGCCGCCAGTGCGCCACCACGGCCTCGGCGAGCCCGTCGGAGGCGCCGTCGAGCCAGTGGATGCGGTGGTCGCGGCGGAACCACGACCGTTGCCGGCGCACGTAGCGGCGAGTGCCGACGAATGTCAGCTCCCGAGCCCGGTCGATGTCGGCTGCACCGCCTCCGGCGTCGAGCGCCTCGATCAGCTGCGCATAGCCCAGCGCGCGGGCAGCGGTCACGCCATCCCGCAGGCCGCCGTCGAGCAGCCTGCGCACTTCGCCGACCAGGCCGCCGTCGAACATGGCGTCGGTCCGGCCGGCCAATCTGTGATCGAGAACTGCTGTGTCCCAGTCCAATCCGACGATGACGGTGTCCCAGCGCGGAGGGCCGATGCGGGGCGCGGAGGCGGCGAAAGGTTGGCCGGTCAGTTCGATCACCTCCAGCGCCCGCACTATCCGGCGGCCGTCGGTGGCCAGTATCGCCGCCGCCGCAGCGGGGTCTTTCCGGGCGAGTTCGCCGTGCAGCGCAGCCGCACCGACCTCGCCGAGGCTGTGCTCCCACCGGGCCCGCGCCGCCGGGTCGGTCGCCGGAAAAGCCCAGTCATCCAGCAGCGACTGGATGTACATCATCGATCCGCCGACGATGATCGGCAGCGCACCACGGGCGACGATGGCCTGCACGTCAGCGACGGCGGCCCGCTGGTAGTGCGCGACGGTGGCGGTGTCGGCGACGTCGAGGACGTCGAGTTGGTGATGCGGAACGCCGCGCCGCCCGGCCGCTGGGACTTTCGCGGTGCCGATGTCCATGCCGCGGTACTGCTGCATGGCGTCGGCATTCACGACCTCGACGCCGATCTCGCCGCTCAATCTCTCGGCGACATCCAGGGCCAGCTGGGACTTTCCCGTGCCGGTCGGCCCGATGATCGCGATGGGCCGCCCCATGGCGGTCATTCGCCCGGTTCCGGGTCCCAGGTGCCGACGAAATACCCGACGCCGTAGGGCGCGCCGCGCATCAGCTCGGTGGCGGAGGCCGGCCGGCGTTCAGTCAGCCCGGCCAGCACCTGGTAGGCGACCCGTCCGACGATCGAGCCGGGCAACC
>Ga0315284_10008552_pt1 | contig 14615 bp, 10 predicted proteins | sample YL17G09_16_MG_FD_203696 | JGI IMG/M metagenome (GOLD analysis project Ga0315284, IMG submission 203696) | Sediment microbial communities from Yellowstone Lake, YNP, Wyoming, USA - YL17G09_16 | ecosystem: Environmental > Aquatic > Freshwater > Lake > Sediment | place: USA: Wyoming | collected... | reverse complement strand
GCGTCAGTCGAGCGGGAACGACCCTAACAGGTCGTCGGGCCCCAGGACGGCGGACAGGGGGGCGCGCACGTCCTGAACGCCGGATCGTGTCACGAGGATGAGCGGCGTGTCGGGGGTGACCCCGGGGATCCGGGCTCCGGAGCGGACCAGCTCCGCGATGTCCGAGCCGGTCGCAGGTCGCCTCTGGTGCCACTTGACCGAGCCGATGAACGCGATCCCGCCAACCGGCGGTTCCCGGCGATCGGCCCCGACCAGGTCGACCTCGACGCTGTGGTCTCGGTTCCAGAAGCCTCCGACGACCTGCGCTCCTCCGAACCGATCGTCCGGGAGCACGCTCTCGATCGCATCGCGGACCAGCGGCTCGATGGCCAGTCCGAGGTAGGTCTCCCAAGCATTCATGATCCCGGGCACGAGGACCCGGCCCCGTCCTCGTTCGATCTCGCCGTAGCCGGCATCGAGGAAACGCAGGTAGAAACGAAGATACGGATCGGCCACGGCGTAGCGCCGGTCGGTGCTGGCCTTCGTGGAGAGCGGCAGCCCGGTCGCGATCACCCGCTTGTCGCTGAGGACCCTGAACGGGTAGGTCAGGTGGTTCGTCGTGATGCCCGTGGCGTCGGCGATCCGCCTGTTGGTGCGGGCACCGGTGCCGATGGCGGACAGGACCGAGCGGGCCTGGACGCTCGAGCGGAACTCCGCTTCAAGAACAAGCCGCCCGGTCGAGACGAGCGGCGACCCGTCATCGGCGAGTGACCGCTCCAGGAACGGCCTGAGGCCGCCGCCGCCCCACGCCGCCGCGATCTTGGGGAAGCCTCCGGTGACCAGAAAGGCTTCGAGTGCGTCGGCTCCGATGCGTCCCGTCATCGCCGCGACCTCCCGGGGATTGAGGGGCGGAACGACGAGCTCGCGAGACGGGCGCTGGTGCAGCGGGCGGCCGTAGACGGTCAGTGCCTCCATCATGGACAGGTCAGACCCGATCAGGACGAGCAACACCGGCCTTCGACTGAGTACCTGATCCCAGGCCTTCCGAAGGCTTCCCTCCTGGGGACTGCCCGCGATCTCGCCGGCGGCGTCCCGCTTGAACTCACAGAGGTCCGGGAACTCATCGAGCACGATGACGCTGGGAGACGCGACCTCGGCGCCGCTGGAGGCGGCCACGAGTGCCGCCTCCCAGGTCTCGAACCGGACGTCCGATGCCAGTTGGGCCGATGGCAGCCTGGATTGCGCGAGCTGTCCGGCGAACAGGGAGAGCTCGCGATCGGCCGTCTGGCCGCTCGCGGGGAAGAAGACGGCGGGCAGGCCGGATCGCTCGAGGAACTCCTCGACGAGCCAGCTCTTGCCGACCCGCCGCCGACCGCGGATCGTCACGAACCGGCCCTGGCCTGTCCGCCGGATCTCATCGACCTCGGCGACCAGGCGTTCCAGGAGCGATCGCCGCCCCACGAAGCCCTTCAATCGTGCTCCTTGCGATGGACTACCAACGGTTTGTAGTATGAACCGTTCGGAGCAATCGTCAAGGGGCCTCGGGCCGTCGACGCATTGGGTAGCGGACGCGCCCGCCCGGCGGTGGCCCGCCGGTACCAGTGGGTCGCCGTCCCGGTACTTCCGCCCCGGTGCGGCGGCGCACCGGCGATGCGACGATCCCGCCATGCCCGACGCCAGGGAGGCCACGGAGGCCACGCGCCTGCGTCGTCCCGGCCGCAACGCGGGGGACGAGCCGTCCGCGCGCGCCCCGCGCCCCACGCGCGAGGTCGTCCCCGCCCCTCCGCGGCGGATCGTCGCGCTCCTGCGCGAGGCACTCGCCGCGGACCCGATCGGCAACCTCCTGGGTCCCCGCGGCCCCCTGCTCGCGGCGGCCGTCACGGCCCTCTACGTCGTCGGGGCCATCGGCCTGGCGCCCCACGACATCGCCGTCTCGTTCGCCCTGGTCCCCCTCGTCGTCGCGGCGCTCACGCTCCCGGCCCGCTGGGGCGCCGTCGTCGCGGTCATCACGTACGGGACCGCCCTCCTCGCCAAGCTTGTCGCCGTCACCCCCGACCTGGTGGCGGTGGAGGTCGTCGAGCTCCTCGCCTTCGGCGTGGTGGGGCTCGCCCTCCGGCTCGTCGTCGTCCGCCTGACCCTCGGCCACGAGGAGATCGAGCGCGTCGCCGTCGAGCTGGGCGCGATGCGCACGCAGGTCGACGAGGCCCGCGAGGCGACCGAGCGCTGGGTCGCCCAGCTGGAGGTGGCGCAGCGCGCGGCCTCGCGCATGGCGGGCCGGCCCTCCGTGCGCGCCGTCGCCGAGGCGGTCGCCGACGAGATCCGGGCGATCGTCGATTACCACGCCTGCCGCGTCTACGTCCTCCAGGAGCCCGATGACCTGGTCCCGGTCGTCGCCGCAGGCGACAACGGCTACGAGACGATCGGCCTCGAGGACCTCCACCTCAAGGTGGGCGAGGGCTTCTCCGGCTGGGTTGCCGCGAACGGGCGGCCGCTCCTCGTCCCCGATGCGAACGCGGATCCGCGCGGGAAGACGATCCCGGGCACCGACGAGATCGTGGAATCGATGGTTGTCGTCCCGATGCGCTACGACGAGCGGGTCACCGGCGTCATCACCCTCTCCAAGCTGGGCCTGCGCCAGTTCGATCTCGCCGACGTGCGGATCCTCTCGACCCTTGCCGACCAGGCGGCGACGGCGATCGAATCGGCGCGCGCGATCAGCGCCTCGGCGGCCCTGGCGGAGGACCTGCGCCGGATCGCCGACATGAGCAGCGCTCTCTCGCACAGCCTGGACCCGCGCCAGGTGGCGGACCTGATCGCCCAGCACATCGGCCACGCCTTCGAGGCCGACGAATGCGCGATCTCCTCCTGGGAGCGGCCGGGCGACCGCCTCCTGACCCGGGGCTACTGGCCGCCGCAGCGGATCGAGGGCCAGGACCTGGTCTTCGCGCTCGCCGGATTCCCCGAGACGCGGCGGGTCCTCGAGACGCAGACGATCTCGATGATCGACACGTTCGACCCGGCGGCGGACCCGGCCGAGGTGGCGCTCCTGCGCCGCGACGGCCAGCGGGCCCTGGTGATGATCCCTCTCGTGGCCAAGGGCGAGACGATCGGGCTCGTGGAGCTCTGCTTCGTCGGGCCCCTGCACCTGGAGGCCCGCCGCCTGGACCTGGTCCGGGCGATGGCGAACGAGGCCGCCATGGCCCTCGGCAACGCCCAGCTCTACGAGACGACGCGGGCCCTTGCCGACCGCGACCCGCTGACGGGCTTCTTCAACCACCGCTACCTGCACGAGCGCCTGGGCGAGGAGATCCTCCGCGCCCGTCGGTCGGGCGCCCCGCTCGCGGTCCTGATGATCGACCTCGACGACTTCAAGCTGGTGAACGATACGCTCGGCCACATCTTCGGCGACGAGGTCCTGCGCTGGGCTGCCGAGCAGATTCGCGCCGCGCTCCGGGGTTCCGACGTGGCCGCGCGCTACGGCGGCGACGAGTTCGCGGTGATCCTGCCCGACACGCCGGCGGCTGGCGCCCGCGAGGTCGGTGAGCGGATCGTGGCCGCCCTGCGTGACCGGCCGTACCAGGCGGAAGGGCGCGGACCCGTGCCGGTGGGCGCCTCCGTCGGCATCGCCTCGTTCCCCGCCGACGGGCGGACCGCGCCGGCGCTCATCGCGGGCGCCGACGCCGCCCTCTACCGCGTCAAGGAGAGCGGCGGCCGGGGCGTCCAGGGCCGGGTCCGGCGCCGCCTCGCCCCGACGGGGCGCCAGGCGGGGTAGGCTGGTCAGCCGTTGCCCGTGAGCGCCGTGGCCACGAGGACCAGCGAGAGAAGGATCAGCACCGCCGTCGCCAGCCACCCGATCGTGCCGAGGAGCCGCCCGCTGGCCAGGTTGCCCATGATCTCCCGGTCGCGGGCCAGGAGCATGACGAAGACCAGGATGAAGGGCAGCAGGAGCGCGTTGAGCACCTGCGCCAGGAACATGACCTGGATCAGCGGCAGGCCGGGGATCATCACGAAGAGCGCCGCGAACCCGATGAAGAACGCCAGCAGGCCGTAGAAGGCCGGCGCCTCGCGCCAGTTCCAGTCGACGCCCGTCTCCCAGCCGAACGCCTCGCAGGTCGTGTAGGCGCTCGTCATGGGCACCACGCCGAGCCCCAGGAACGACGCTCCCAGCAGGCCGCCGGCGAAGAGCACGGTGGCCGCCGGACCGGCGAACGGCTCCAGGGCCAGGGCGGCGGAGGCGGCGTCCGTGATCGCGATGTGGTTGGCGAACAGGGTCGCCGCGCAGGCCACCACGATGAAGCCGGCGATGAGGTTCGTGAGGAGCGCGCCGAGGAAGACGTCGAGGCGGCTGGCCGCCAGGTCATCCGGGCGCAGCCCCTTGTCGGCGACGTACGACTGGATGAAGGCCTGGCCCCACGGCGTGATCGTGGTGCCGACGGTGCCCACGACCGCGAGCCAGTAGACGGGCGAGGACGAGAGCTGCGGGACGAGGAGGCTGTGGGCCGCCTGCGACCAGTCAGGCTGGGCCAGGAACGCGGAGATCACGTAGGCGCCGGAGACGAGGATGCCGACCCCCACGAAGAGGTACTGGATCCGGCTGTAGTTGCCCAGGGCGATGAACCCGACCACCACGACCGCGGCGACGCCGGCGCTGATCTGCGGCGGCACGCCGAAGATGCCGAGCGCCGAGCCGATGCCGGCGAACTCGGCCACCGTGGAGCCGAGGTTCGCGACGAGCATGACGAGCGCCGCGAAGGCGCCCCAGCGCACGCCCCAGCGCTCGCGGATGAGTCCCATGAGGCCCTTGCCGGTCGCGAGCCCCAGGCGCGCTCCCACCTCCTGGGTGAAGAACAGCACGACCTGGCTGGCCAGGATCACCCACAGCAGCGTGTAGCCGAACTGGGAGCCGGCCAGCGAGTAGGTCGTGATCCCGCCGGCGTCGTTGTCGGCGAAGCCGCTGACCAGGCCCGGGCCCAGGACGGCGAGGACGGCCACCAGGCGGACCCGCCAGGCGGGCAGCCGGGGAAGCGGGCGCAGGACCCGGTTGCGGGGGCGGCGCAGCTGGGTCACGGCCGGCCTACCGGCTGAACACGCGCGGGAGGCGCTTCTTCCACGCCGTCGGGATGACCGTGTCGATCGCGTCGTCCACGGTCACGATCCCCATCAGGCGCTCCTCGTCGTCGACGACGGGCACGGCGAGCAGGTTGTAGTGGGCCACGACCTCGGCCACCTCCTCCTGGCCGGCGAGGACGCCGACGGCGACCGGCTCCCGGATCATCACCGAGCCGATCGTCACGCCGGGCGCGGCGACGATCAGGTCGCGGAGGGAAAGCACGCCGACGAGCCGCCCGTCGTCGTCGGTCACGTAGATGTAGTAGATCGTCTCGGCGTCCGGCTCGAGCTCGCGCAGGCGGTCGATCGCCTGGGCCGCCGTCAGGCGCTCGTCGACGGCGATGTACTCCGTGGTCATGATTCCGCCGGCGGAGTCCTCCGGGTACCCGAGCAGCTGCCGGACCTCCTCGACGTCGTCCTGCTCCATGTGGGAGAGGATCTCGTCCCGGGTGTCCTGGTCGAGGTCGGCGACGAGGTCGGCGGCGTCGTCGGGGCTCATCTCCTCGAGGATGTCGGCCGCGCGCTCCGGGGCGAGGTCCTCGAGGACGTCCACCTGGGTGTCGGGCTCCATCTCCTCCATCGCCTCGGCGACGGCCTCGTCGTCGAGGGCGGCGAGGACGCCGGCCCGGTCGCGCGGGGCCAGCTGGTCGATGATCGCGGCCAGGTCGGAAGGGTGGAGCTGGGCGAGCTTCGCGTGCGGGACGCGGAGACGGACGCCGGCGATCGTGCTCTCGAGGGGGTCCACGTCCTCCCAGTCGATGTAGCGCTCGGGGACCGGCAGCCTGAGGTTGCGGGCGATCGTCCGCCACGGGCCCTCGATGCCGAGGCGGCGCAGGATCCCGGCCGCCCCGACGTCCACGGCCACGACACGGTAGGCGCCGTCGATCTCGTCGAGGCGCACGTCGTTCACGCGGATGACCTTGCGGCCCTCGATGTCGACGATCTGCTTGTCGAGCAGGTCGCCCTTCAGGAGGATCTCGTCGGGGCGCTGCTGAAACTTCCCGATGTCGATCGTGCGGACGCGCAGGCGGGCCCCGGACGCGTCCAGGCGCTCCACCGAGGGCCACGGCAGGAAGATCTTGCGGCGGTCGGTGAGCATGACGAGGCCGGTGACCGGTGGGTACTGGTCGCCGATCGCGACGAGCAGGTCGGCCACGGTGCCGAGCGGCTCGTCCGCGGGATCGCGCACGGGCCGACCGATGATCTGGCTCAGGAAGAGCATGGGCCACCTCGCGGGGGCGGGGTCGTGCCCCACCTCCGGGTGGCCGGCGCCGGCCGTCGCCCGGACGGGCACCAACCGCACGCAGCGCCGCTCAGCGGACGGGGCGGACCTCGCAGGGATTCCCGGCGCCAGGGGCGCCGGGACGACTGGGTCGGGGCTCCACGGGGGGAGGAATCCTCCGATGCGGGTGAAGATGGCCCCGGGCGCGCGGCGCCCACGGGCGTGGCGAGTGTAGTCCCGCCTCGGAGCACGCGTCCACCCGCCGCCGCACCGGTGCGCCCGCGCACCGTCGGGTGGACGCGTGCGGTCCGCGCGGCCCATGCTGTGCGGTGACCGTGAACGACTCGACGCGCGCCACCACGACGCCTGCGAGTGCGACGCCCGCCGACCCGCCACCCGCCACCGCGGCCGCTCCGTCGCCCGACCCGCTCGCCGCGCGCGCCCGGCTCGCCTGGACCCTCCTCGCCGCGGCGATCGCCGCCCTCGCCGGGTTCGTCCTCGCCTGGATCGTCCTGCCGTCGCTCCCGCTCGCGCTTCCCGTCGCCGTCGCGGTGGCCGCCGTCGCCGGGGCCGCCGCCTTCGCCCACCTGAGCGTGGCGCAGCGCGAGGCCGGCACGAGGGAGGTGGTGGCGGACTTCGCCCGGATCCTCCAGGGCTTCTCGCGGGCCGTCTCGCCCGACGCGATCGTGGAGGCGATCATGGGCGAGCTGGGCCCTGGCACCGAGGCCGACCACCTCGTGGTCGTGCGCCGCCGACCGGGCGCCCCGATCCTGGACGCCACGCTCATCCCCACGCGACCGGGGGCGCCGCGGGCCGAGGCGGTCCTGCCGGCCGTGGATCTCGACGATCCGGGCGGCCGGCCGGAGGAGCGGATCGCCGCCCGCGTCCGGCGTGCCTTCGGGCTCACGAACGTCCTCGCGGCACCGCTCCTGGCCCACGGCGAGCTGCTGGGCGCAATCCTCATCTCGCGCCGCCGCGCGGACCCCTGGTCGGAGCCCTCGCGCCGGCTCCTGGAGGCGGCGGCCGCGGAAGCGTCGGCGGCCCTGGTCCGGACGGAGACGCACCGCGCGACGGAGGTGGCGGCCACCACGGACGCCCTGACCGGCCTGCCGAACCGGCGCTACTTCGAGGAGTACGCGGATCTCCTGGGCAAGGGGCGCCGGGCCGACGACGCACTCGGCATCCTCATGGTCGACGTGGACCGCTTCAAGCTGCTGAACGACCGCCACGGCCACGCCACCGGCGACGTCGTCCTGCGCGCCATCGCCCGGAGGATCGCCGCGGCCGTCCGCGACGTGGACGTGCCAGTGCGGTACGGCGGCGAGGAGTTCGTGATCGTCCTGCGGAACCCCAGCCGGGCGGTGGCCCTCGACGTGGGGGAGCGGATCCGCGCGGCGGTGGAGCGCCTGGACCTGCGCGCGGTGGGCGTGGAGAAGGTGACGGTCTCGGTGGGCGCCGCGGTGGGCGAGGGCGGGGCGGACCGCGTGCCCGAGCTGGTGGAGGCTGCCGACCGCGCCCTCTACCGGGCGAAACGCTTCGGGCGCAACCGGGTCGAGGGGGCCTGACGCAGCGTGCGATACTCGGCCGGATGGCCGAGCAGCCCCCGGGAGCCGCGCCGCTCCTCTCCAACGCCGAGCTGGCGGCGATCTTCCACGAGATCGGCAGCCTCCTCGAGATCAAGGGCGAGCTCGTCTTCAAGACGGTCGCCTACCATCGGGCCGCCGACGCGATCGCCCACAGCCCCCACGAGATCGCGCGCGCCTACCGTGAGAGCCACCCACCGGCGATCCCCGGGGTCGGTGCCGCCATCTCCGACAAGATCGCGGAGCTGGCGGCCACCGGCCGGCTCGGCTTCCTCGACCGGCTCCACGGCCAGGTCCCGCCCACCCTGGTCGAGCTCCTCGAGATCCCGGGCGTCGGCCCGAAGACCGTGCGCCTGCTCTGGGAGCGGCTGGGCATCGAGACGCTCGAGGACCTCCGGACGGCCCTCCGCGCCGGGACGATCCGCGGCGTGCCGGGGCTCTCGGAGAAGGGGATCGCGGGCCTCCGGACGGGGCTCGACGTGCTGGATCGGCGGTCGTCGCGGATGACCCTGGGGACCGCGGAGCGGATCGTCGCCGACGTGGCGGCCCTGCTGGCCGAGGTCCCGGGCGTGCGGCGGGTCGAGCCGGCGGGGTCGTTCCGGCGACGGCGCGAGACGGTCGGCGACCTCGACCTCCTGGTCGAGACGGACGACGCCGCGGCGGTCATCGGGCGCTTCACGGCCATGCCGGCGGTCGAATCGGTTGTCAACGCGGGAGCCCACAAGGCCGCCGTCCGGCTGGCCGGGGGCCCGCAGATGGACCTGATGGCCATGCCGCCGGGGGCCTGCGGGACGTACCTCGTCCATTTCACCGGGAGCAAGGAGCACAACGTCCGGCTGCGTGGGATCGCCCGCGACCGCGGCTGGAGCCTGTCCGAGAAGGGCTTTGCGCGGCTGGGGGCGGACGGCGAGATCGCGACGGGGGCCGACGCGGAGCTGCGCACGTTCGCGACCGAGGGCGAGGTCTACGCGTTCCTGGGCCTGGCCGAGGTTCCGCCCGAGCTGCGCGAGGACGGGGGCGAGGTGGAGGCGGCGGGCGAGGGGACTCTCCCTCGTCTCGTGGAGCTGGCCGACCTGCGGGGCGACTGCCATGCCCACTCGGACTGGTCGGACGGGATCCACCCGATCGAGCACATGGCGGAGGCCGCCCGCGCCCGCGGCTACGGTTACCTGGTACTTACGGATCATTCCCACGGCCTGGCCATCGCCCGCGGGCTGACGCCGGAGCGGGTCGAGGCCCAGCGTGCCGTGATCGCCGGCCTCAACGCGCGGTTCGCCCGCGAAGAGGCCGAGGGGACGGCCCCGGCGGCCACCCCGCCGGGTGGCCGCGGCCCGGGAGGCGCCCCGCCCGGCGGCTTCCGGCTCCTGCACGGCTGCGAGCTGGAGATACGCGGCGACGGCTCGCTCGACTTCGACGACGAGCTGCTGGCGACCTTCGACGTGGTCGTCGCGGCGCTCCACCAGGGGCGGCGTCAACCGCGCGCGCAGCTCACGGCCCGGGTCCTGGGCGCCATCGCGAGCCCCCACGTGGACGTCATCGCGCATCCCGCGGGCCGGATGCTCGGCGAGCGGTCGCGCGACGACCTCGACCTCGCCTGGGACGAGATCTTCGCCGCGGCCGCGGCCACCGGGACGCTCCTGGAGATCGACGGGTCCGATCACCGGCTGGACCTGGCGCCCGAGCGTGCGCGCCTGGCGGTCGCGGCCGGCTGCCTGCTCACGATCGACTCGGACGCGCACCGGACCGAGGAGCTTGCCGGGATCGCGTGGGGTGTGGCGCAGGCGCGGCGGGCCTGGGTGGATCCGGCGGTGGTGGCGAATACGTGGCCCCGGGAGGCGCTTCTCGCGTGGGTCGCGGGCAAGGCGGGCCGGGTCGCGGGCCAGCCCGGCCGCGTCGCGGGCAAGGCGGGCCGCGTCGCATGAGCCGGGTGCCGCGCCTCCGGAACCCGCTCCGGCGGGCCGCCCCGCCGCTCGCCACCGGGGCGCCCGGTCACCCGCTTCCGCCGGCCCCTCGGCGCACGGGTCGAACGCCGGTCCCCGGCCCCGCCCTCCACGGGGCGCCCGGGCGGCCGCTGGGCTCGGGCGCGGGGGGCGCGGCGGGCGCCGGCAGCCGGGGCCGTTCGGGGGGCGCCGGCCGGTTCGGGGCCGCGGGCCGGGTGGCCGCCGACCCCGGCTGGGAGCTGATCACCCTCGCGGTCGCCCTCTCCGCCATCGGCCGGCTCGCCGAGGGTCCGGCCCTCTGGGTCGCCGCGCTCCTCGCCGCCGTCGCCCTGGGCCTCGCCGCGCTGGAGATCCTCGGTACCGACGAGGCGTTGCCGGGCGTCGCCGACCTCGGGGTCCCGGTGGAGGCGCTCCTCCTTCCGGCGGCGACCGGGATCGGGTCCGTGGCCGCCATCCACGTCGTCCCCGTCGGGCTCCTCCTCGTTCCCGCCCTGGTCGTCGTGGGGACCCTGGCCTCTTCGTCGATCGCGCTCGAGCGGCGGATCCTCGCCCGGCCGAGCGGCCCCACGGCCGCCGACCGGACCGCCCTCCTCGGCCTCGTGGTGCTGCTCGCGTTCGTGGCCTTTGCGGGGATCGCCGCGGCCATCCCCGGCGCGCTCGTGGAGCCGCCGCCGACCGGCGTCGAGACCCCTGTGCCGGGCCTCGCCCTGGGGGGGCTGGCCCTGCTCGCCGCGCTCGACGGCCTCCTGGCCGGGATCCTGGGGTACCGCATGGCCGCCCTGCAGGGGCCGACGCTCCGCGGCGCGCTGGCGGCGGCCCTCTCGTACGCGGCGGTGATCGCCATCGCGGCTGCGGCGCTGCGGGCCATGGGCCTGCCGCGCCTCCTGGGCCCCGCGCTTCTGACCCTGGTCCTCTACCTGTGGAGCGCCTACCGCGGCGTCCCACGGGGCACCCGCCGCGACGCGCGCTGGATCTGGGAGGTGCTCCTGCTCGCGGTGCTGGGTGCCGTCGTCGTCGTCTGGAACCTCGCGGCGCAGGGCTGACGGGGGGCGCTGGGCCCGGTCGTCGTCGCGTCAGAGCTCGCTCGCGACCAGGCGCTCGAACTGGAGCCGCACGACGTCCCGCATCCCGTCGGGTAGCGCGGCAAACTCAGCATCGGCCTCGCGCATTCCGGCTTCGAGCCGCTCGAGGGCAGAGCTGATCGTCTGCCGGGCGAGCGGCTCCGGCACGCCCCACGAACGGGCCTCCTCCTCCAGGTGCCGGCGCGTGATCTCGTCGATCCGCCATTTGTGCCCGACGGGCAGCGCCGCCTGGCGCTGAGTCGGCAGGAAGAAGAGCGTCGGGGCGACGTCGTAGAGAGGCGCGAGCGCCACCGTGTTCGGGCCGCTGTGCACGACCGAGAGGTTCTTCGCGTGCGCGTCCGTATTGGCGAGCGCGACCGTCACCACGATCTGCTCGAGGAGGCGGATCAGCTCGGAGGGCGCGTCGGCGGCGCGGGCGACGAGACGGTCGGCGAGCCGGCGGAGTGAGGCGTCCCGCGGCCCCTGGCCCCGCGGATACTTCGCGGCCGGCGCGAGCCCGAGCACCTGGCACAGGTCCTCCTGGTGTGTGCGCGCGATGGCGCCGCCGCGCACCTCGCGGTCGTAGCGCGTGACGACGAGCGTCGGGCGATGGGTGGGCGCCGCGAGCAGCTCGGCCTTCGCGGTCGAGGTGACGGCCGCCGCGGCGCGGAGCGCCCAGGCCTCGGCGACGGCAAGCCCGGGGTAGCGGACCGGCTCGGGCTTGAGGATGTGGGTGCTGATCGCGCCGTCGATCGGGAGGTGCCAGCGGCCATCGAGGCGAGCGAGCAGGAGCTTGTCCTGGGTGCCGCCGAGCGACAGGCGAACCTGGCGGTCGATCTCGGCAACCGGGCGGGGGAGGGCATCGAGGCGCGCCCACACCTCGTCGTCGGTGAGCGTGTGGTACCAGCCGGACGCTGGCATCCGCCCCTCGGGCAGGACTGACACCGCGCCCGCGCACTCCCAGCCGATCGCCGCGAGCAGGCCGAAGGTGTCGCCCCGGTCGACGTCGTGCTCGACCTCGGCCGCGCTGCGGCGCTCCTCCTCGGGCAGCAGCCCTTCGAACCACGTGTGCGTGAACGCTGACGACCAGGCGGGCTCCTCACCCTCCGGGGCGACGGTCAAGCGTGCGGTCCCGGGGCGATGATGGAAGGTGAGCCTCCGGCGATCCCGGATGAGGTCGCCTGCGCGGGTGGCGCCGAGCCAGACGGCGAGCGTGTCGGTCACGAGCGGACCTCGCTCTCGGCGATGATCGAATCCTTGGCAGCCACGACAAGCTTTCCCCCGAGCAGGGCGACAGCCTTCACAGCTACGGACACGCTGACCGGGCCGCCCTGCTCGAGCGCGATGACTGTCTGGCGGCTGACGCCGAGCCAGGAGGCGAGCTGGGCCTGCGTCCAGCCCTTCGCGCGCCGCAGGGCGCGGATCGAGCGGCCGAACCCGGCCGGGTCGTAGACCTCGCGCACGCTCGCACCTCCGGTCCATTGTCAACTAAGAGCAACATTCGTGCCCCGGATGCAAAATGTCATCCACGATCGACTATGACCGACTGCCAGCTGAATGTCAAGCACATATGACATTGGCGGCACGTGGTGGCCGCCTCGCCGGTCGGGATCGAACCGGCAGCTCACCCTGAGCTACGGCTCCACGGGCACGCAGGTCGTCAACGACACGGTCTTGAACTGGCGGAACGTCGCACCCTGCGGCAACTGACGCACCATCGATGGCGCGACGCCGGTCGGCCCCCGGGCCGGCCGGCGTCGTCTTGTGCAGTGGCGCAGCGGGTCCGACCCGATCCGCGCCGCGGCCCGTCGTGCCCTGTTCCCGCCGCCTGACGACGATTGCCGTCAGGCCTGCAGGGAGATCGTCCCGGAGGCCTCGTCGACGACGAGCGGGAGCGACGGGAGCGCCCGCCGGGTCGGACCCGCAAGCACGCGGCCATCGTGCTCCACGTCGAAGACGGCGCCGTGACACGGGCACAGGAGGACGCCGTCCTGGCCATCCCACTCCACCGTGCAACCCTCGTGCGTGCATACCGCGTCGTACGCGACGAACGAGCCGGAGGCAAGCCGGACGATGACCGCGGGGTCGCCGGCCGGCAGCGACGCGGGGGCGTCGAAGGGCACGGTGAACGGCAGGGCGCCGCCCTTCGCCACGTCCGCGATCCGCGCCACCTGGAGCGATGCACCCGCGGGATTGGCCGTCGGGGCGGGGGTCGGGCCGCCTACCGGCGTCGTCGGGCTCGGCGGCGGGCTGGGGCTGCCGTTCGCCGTCCCGGGTCCCGTCGAGGAGCGGAAGAGGCGGAGCGGCGCCGTCGCCGCGGCGAGGGCGATGGTCGCGATCCCAAGGACCCCGACGTGCAGGACGGTGCGGCGAGAGAGGACGCCCTCGTCATCGACCGGTCGGGCGCGCCGATCCGGGCGGGCGGGCGGAGCGCCGGGCACCCGCTCCCGACGCCGCTGGTCCGCGGCCGGTCGTCCGAGATCCAGCACCGCCCGCGGCACGAGCAGCCCGGCGTGGCCCGCGAGCGCGAGGGTGAGCCACCCCACGGCGTACGGGAGGTCGGGCCCGAAGTAGTAGGGGTGCGTCGTCCACGAGGCGGTGAGCCAGAAGACGATCGAGAGCGCCGCGCCGGCGGAGGCCGCGATCCGGTAGGCCAGCCCGGTTAGCGCCCCGAGGCCGATCGCGATCTCCGCGAGCGCGATCAGCAACCCGATCGGAACCGCGAACGGCTCGCTGAAATGCACCAGCGGCGCGATGGGCGAGACCCGCGCGAAGTCCACGAGCTGCGCCTGGATCGACGCCGGGTCGGCGGCGTTGAAGAAGGCCGGGTCGAGGAGCTTGTCGATCCCGGCGTACACGAACGTGATCCCGAAGAAGAACCGCAGCGGCAGGAGCGCGGCCGCGGCGACCCTCGCGGTTGCGGCCGCAGGCGCGACGGGTGCGTCGTCGAGCCGCAGGCCCGGACGGCCCGGATCGGCGGCCTGCACCGAGCTCCGACGCCGGCTCATCGAGCTGCCAGGCGCACGCGCGCCCTCCATCTACCGCCGGGATGGGCACCCGGCCGTGTCCACGGTAGCGCGATCACGTTGCGACCGGTGCGGGCCGTTGGTGACTGTTCCTTCACCCGTCGAACGGCCCCCCGCACGCAGGGCGACGGGCCGAGCGCCTGGGCGCCCGGCGATGTGGGCTGCGTCAGCGGCTCAGTTCGTCCGGCAGGAGCGGTCGAACGTAGAGCGTCCACGTCGTACCTTCCGACGTGAAGCCGGTCGCCGTGCTCGCCGACGCGAGGATGGGCGCGAGCGTGGCGGCATCCGCGCCCAGCGCGACGCCCTGCCGGAGCCCCTCGATGCCGCGATCGGAGGGGGTGGGCGTGCCGAAGCTGGCGAGCTGCGTCGCGAGCGGCCAGGCCACCGTCGGCCTGGTGGTCGCCGGGTCGGCCGGCGGTGCGCCCGGCGCCGCGAAGATGCGGTACCCGGCCGGATCGAGCGTCGTCGGAGTCGCGGCAGGGGCGCCCCAGGTGTCGCCTGGGTCTTCGAGCCGGGCGAGCAGCGCCAACGCGGCTGCCTGCTCTGGATCCGGCGAGGCCGCGCCGGGGCCGCCGGGCCCCTGCGGTCCGCCGCCCATCCCGCGGAACCGGGTCGTCACCGTCTTCCCGTCGAGCGTGACCGCAATCACGGTCGACCCGGTGTCGGCGGTGATCCCACCCGGGTCGGCAGCCTGC
>Ga0315284_10008551_pt1 | contig 14615 bp, 12 predicted proteins | sample YL17G09_16_MG_FD_203696 | JGI IMG/M metagenome (GOLD analysis project Ga0315284, IMG submission 203696) | Sediment microbial communities from Yellowstone Lake, YNP, Wyoming, USA - YL17G09_16 | ecosystem: Environmental > Aquatic > Freshwater > Lake > Sediment | place: USA: Wyoming | collected... | reverse complement strand
TATCCCTGTATTTCATTATTAATCTCTCTCGGATCAGAGTTTCCATGCATCTCTAACAATATATGCCGAGGGATCGTAAGGGGGATTACATCTACGCATTAATTCCTCTTCCGCAATTCTACGTAGAGGATCAAGAGTAAGAACGCTATACTCAGTAGGAGTGGTAAAAGCAGCAAAATTAAAGACGCTTTTCAATGTCGGATCTTTTAATTGCGAAATTTTGATTAGAAGATTTGATGAGATTTTGGTAAAGATTCCGCAAAGCATCTCGATAGCCTTGTGGGCTTCAAATAAGTCGTAGTTATATGCTAATCCTGTCTTACCACGAATCATGGCGTTGTCGCTTTCTATCATGTGCCATTCTTTGGTTTCACACTGGAAAAGTAATGATCTAGCGATGATATCTGTGTAATCACTGAAAAGATTTACCAACGAAGAACTCCAAGATTGCACATCAGCTTCGCTAGTAAAAAATATACACGCTGTCTCTCCAGTTTCTACGTCAAAGAAATAATCATAAAGAGAATCAATTATTGGTTCTGCTGCAAGAAGATCTCCGATCTGACCGAGTGCTTCTGCTGCTTTTTTACGTCTTTCCCGATTGTGATAACTTAAAATACGGATAATTGGTTCTTCTGCAGGTTTACCTAGTTTTAACAATTCGTCATACTTATACTTTGCTAGTAAATACCAAGCTTTTTCTTCATCGTTGCTTGACTGCCATCCCAGATTATCAAGAGCATCAGCCGCTCGAGAGCAATCTTCCTTCAGTGCTTGAATGAGAGACGGAATTGCTCTTTTTCCAATTTCAACGAGAGCCTTCGCTGCATCATATCGTACACCGTCATGCTTGTCTTTCAGAGCCCCAATCAACGGTTGTATTGCTCTCTGGTCTTTAGTCAAACCGAGAGCCAGAGCTGTTTCACTTCGCACCGCCCAATCTGAATCATTCAGAGTTTCAACCAAAAGCTCTACCATTTGTCTGAGAGCTTCCACGGCAGCAGCGCGTACAGCGAGATTTTTATGATTCAATACCCTCATAAGACCGCGAATATCCTTGCGTGCTTTCAGCTTTTCAACATTAGGTTTAAATAAAGCCATACATCCACCTCCGTGAAAAAGCGCTGAATACGCGCTGAATACGGGGACAGGTTATGTATTTCCTTCCCCCAACACATATACCGCCTTCTACGGCGCCTGCCAGAAGATCGTTTCTCCCGTATCGCACAGGAAGAGCCGGGGAGTACCGTCGCCCCTGACCTCCTGGCCGGCGCGGAGCTTGCCGGCGGCGTCGTGGAGGAGCAGGCGGGGGCTGCCGTCGGCTTTCATACCCAGGGTGATGCGGTTCGCGCCGTTGGCCGCATTGAAACCCACGCCGTGGTCGGTCAGCAGCATGCCGATCACGTTCCCCGTGCGATACATGAACAGGCCCGGCAGGCCGTTTTCGTCCAGCTCCAGGTCGGCCCGGCCTTTGCCGGTATCGTCTTTAAGGGACAACTGGGGGCAGTCGGCATCATTCAGTCGCAAGGCAGCGCGAATCTTCCCGCCGGCATCCTGCAGGGAGAGGCGCGGGAGATTGTCTTCGCCGATGCGCAGGGATGCGCGCTCCCCGTGCTTGTCGAACACGTGGACGCCCTGGAAACCCTGCGTCCCGTCCAGGGTCGCACGCACCTCCCCGTCTATATCGACGGCGAGAAAGGTATGAGCCTTTACCACGCCGGGGACATCATCCGCCGCCTGCGCCGCCGCCGGCCGCCAGCAATGGCCGCCGACCAGCAGAACCAGACCCATCATCAGGCCGCACACCGCGGCTTGCGCGAGTCCGAACAGATAGCGTCCCATGATAACCTCCTTCGCGTTACTGTGTGATTTTTTGATCCGCAGATTAAAAAGATTGAAATGATTCACCACCGGTACGGACGGGTTGCCATCAGGCAATGGATGAGCCTTCCGCGTTTTCGCTTCCTGCGATGGTTGCGCCGACGTCCTGTCGGCGCTGGGTATTTGGTAGGCTTACCTCCCAGGGGTCGCTTCGTGCGACCCCTGGCTATTGACTTACAGCCCTTCAGGCTGATATTCCGCATCCATGCGGAATGAATGGTATTTGGTCGGCTTGGCTGTCCCTACCATTCACCACTAACTACTCACTACTGACGAATTAGAACCTCCTCTGTGCCTTCGCCTTGAACTTAGCATCCTTCCGCATCGCCTCGATGGTCGGCGCGGTCTGCGGATCGACCACCGGCCGGCCGTCCTGCCAGGCGACGGCGCCTTCGGTTTCGACGATGCGCATGACGTTGGCGACGGCTTCCACGCTGGAGCCGGAGGGCATGGTGGGGGCGGGTTTGTCGGGGGTCATGCCTTTGATCGAGTTGGCGAAGATGCGGAGGGCTTCGTCCAGGTAGTAGCGTTTTTGCGACAGCTCCCAGGAGTAGCTGAGGCCGTCCAGGTGGAGGTAGTAGCCGGTTCCGGGCTGGTGGTCGGGGCAGGTCATGTAGACGTAGTTCGACCAGATCATCCAGTCGGAAGCCTTTTGAATGGCCAGCGCCACGCGGTCGTCGGCGAATTCGCGGTGGTATTCCTTCAGGCCCTGCAGGATGATGCCGACCATCCACGGCTTGCCGCCCAGGCAGACGGGGCGGTGCTTGTCCTCGTTGGGATAGAGGGGATGGTCCCAGTTGCCGGTGTCGGGGTCCTGGCCGGCGATGGCCTGCTCGGCGACCATGGCGGCGCCGAGTTTGAACCTTGGGTTGAGGGTGGCGCGATAACTGGCGACCAGCGCCTTGAGCGCCCAGCCGATGGTGCGCTCCTCGTCGTCGCGGAAGTCGAGGTAGTCCTTCCAGGCGGCGATTTTGGCGAAGTAGTTGCCGATGCCCTCCGCCACTTCGCGCGCGCGCGGTTCGCCCGTCAGCATGTAATAATGCCAGAGACCCTCCACCGTGCAGTGGCCGGCGTGCGTCTCGCCCTTGGCGTGGTCGGTGAAGTGCATGTGCTGGCCCTGCTCGTCCAGCGGGCTGTTGGAGGCGTGCAGCACGTCCACGTCCATGAAGTGCCAGGCGAGGATGTCCGCCTCGTCGAGGAATTCGCCCCGCGCCGTGCGGCCGAACTGCACCGTCGCGCCCAGCATGATGTCGTATTCCTGGTTCCACGCGACGGGGGTGAAAAAGCGGACGCCGATGGTGTCGCCGTAGTCGCGCAGCCCGTAGAGGTGGTGCTTCGCGCGCGTGGTTTCCACCTGTTTGACCGAGGCGAGGTAGTAGGCCTCCACGTTCGCCCAGCGGCTCTCGTCGGCGGGCGAAAAGCTGCCGAAGGCGCCGGAGCCGATATATTGCGCGGGCGAGGTGACGGCGCGCAGCGGCTGGTTGAGGCCGGCGAGCACCGCGGCGGTGTCCGGCTGATCAATAAAGGTGAGCGTCACTTCATGCGTCTTGGCGAAGCCGATCTCCGGGTCGGGGATGTCCTCCAGCTTGCTCCAGACGTGGAACTCCAGCAGCTTTTTATCCAGCGCGAAGACCTTGGGGTGGTACTGCCAGAAATACTTGCTCCCCAGGCATACGCTGCCCGCCGGCCCCGCCATCGTCACCCAGCCGGATGCTTTGTCGAACTCGCGGGCGGCCTGCCCGCGGCCATGCAGCACCTGCGCCTTGAAGGGCACGTGCGGGAAGGGCAGCTCCTTGTAAAAATCGTCGAAATTGCCCACCGGGCCGACCTGCTGCAGCGCCACCGGGCCGTCGATGGCCCCCTCCGCCGCCCCGCCGCCCTCGATGCCGAAGGCGTAGCGGTCGTATTCGTTATCCAGCGTCAGCCGCAGCTTGATCTGCTTGACGTTCACCTGGCCGTAGTCGTCCTCCAACAGCTCCTGCTCGCGCGGGCGGATGGACTTCTCGCGCTCGACCCAGCGTCCGTTGACCCACTTGAAGTCGCGCAACTCCTCCATCGCGTAGACATGGTAGCGCTCGGACGCGCGGCGTTTTTCGTCGCGCATGTCGTTGATGAAGGTATACTGGATGCGGAGCTGATCGCCCCCCGCGTAGCAGAATACGCGCAGGATGAAGGCGAAGCTCGGCAGCTCGATGGGGTCGTAGGCGTCGGTGTCCGGGTCCCAGAGGAAGTGGTGTCCTTCGATCTTCAGCACCGTCTTCACCGGCCCGCTGCTCTCGACGTAACAGCCCTCCACGCGCGACTTGAACGGGTTGACGCCCGTCCGCCAGAGCACCGCCTCCAGGCCCTTCGCGGAGACCGTCGCCCAGTTGCCGGCCGCGTCCCTGCGCCGGATATTGGCGAGGATCGAGCTGCCGTAGATGGGCACGTCGAATTTCACGCGGCCCGTATCCACGCTGAACACGTCTTCGGCATCGGTGACGGTGACCGCCCCCGTGGGTTTAGCGGTGGCTCCATTCTGCAGCGTATACCGCTTGCTCTCCCCGGCCTTCAGCGATTCCACCAGGTTCACCAGCACCCAGCGCAGCGAGCCGTCCTGCCATTTGGACAGCGTTTCAAACTGCGCCGGAACCGCCTGCCCCCGCTCGTCGACGAGTTGCAGCTCGTCCGGCGACCGCATCGTCCCCGGCGCCAGCGGAATCCCCGAGTGCACGCCCTCGCCGGTCCGCCCCACGCTCGCCCGCTCAGTGATCGTCACAGGAATGTCGATAGCCATTGCCCACCGCCTTCTCCGTCGAGTAAAATGAATGCTAAGCGCAAGTTTCGGCAGTCAGGCGATTTGTCCTGCTGGTTTGTATAGCGTTCCTGGGATCGCAGGCGTCCCGCGCCTGCCCTGGAAGGTAAGCCTACCGTTTAAGGCAGGCGCGGGAGGTTGAATACAACCCAAGTGGACGCCTGCGATCCCAGGATTTGCCGTTTTACGAGGGAGATACAATGCAGCGCGTCACCACGAAAAACAAGCCGACGGATTTCACGGTGCCGGAGTCGAAGAATTTCGGCTGGCAGTTGCTCACCCGCTCGCGGTCGCGAGAGCGGAACATGTCGATCGTCGCGCAGCGCTTCGCGCGGGACGGCTGGTTCGAGGAGCACGAGCACGACCTGGATCAGTATTTTTACGTGACCGAAGGCTGGTTCGAGATGACCATCGCCGGCAACACGGCGGTCTATCAGCAAGGCGACCTGGTCTTCGTCGCCCGCAGCGAGCCGCACGCCGGCCGCAACATCGGAGACGGCGAGAGCGAGCTGCTGGTGATCGACTACTGGCCCTCCGACAGCACGAGCACGCTGGGGCTTTAGTTTTGAGTTTTGAGTTTTGAATTTTGAGTTGATTGGACTTCGATTTGGCTGGCGGAGTCATCGCGTCCTGCGATCAGGAGCGCCGACGTCCTGTCGGCGTGGGGTAATTTGGTAGGCTTACCTTCCAGGGGTCGCCCCGACTTCATCGGGGTAAACTTTCGTGCGACCCCTGGCTATTAACTTTCAGCCTTTCAGGCTGCTATTCCGCATCCATGCGGAATGAGGATTACGAGCACTTATCGTCTAATCTTTTTTGGCAAAACCGTGCTCAACGTGTATAGTATATGTCCTGTCAGACTTAGGCATTGGGGTGAACTGTGAGAGAGAAAATCATACCGCTGATCGAGGGATGGCTGGCGCCGCTGCGGGACGAGTTTGGGGTGACGGTCACGCGCGAGATGATCGAGCTGCCGCACCCGCCGGACCCGAGCCTGGGCGATTACGCGCTGAACCTGCCGCTGCGGCTGGCGAAGCTCGCGCGGGTGGCGCCGATGGTCATTGCCGCGCGCATCGCCGAGCTGCTGGCGGCGCGGAGCGAGTGGTTCAGCAGCGTGACGACGGCCCCGCCCGGCTACGTCAACCTGACCATCGCCGACAGTGCGCTGGCGCACCTGCTCGACGCCGGCGAGCACGACGTGGACCTGGGCCTGCGCAAACCGGGCGAGCCGGAGACGGTGGTGGTCGATTATTCCGGGGTGAACATCGCCAAGGAGATGCACGTCGGGCACCTGCGCTCCAACATCATCGGCGACGCCATCGCGCGCGTGCTGGAATCGCGCGGCGAGCGCGTGATCCGGCAGAGCCACCTGGGGGACTGGGGGCTGCCCATTGCCATGGTGCTGTGGAAGGCCGCGCCGGCGCTGCGCCAGGTCGAGGTGGAGGGCAAGGACCCCCTGCGGGAAATCACCTTGACGCAGCTCGAGGAGCTCTACCGCGAGGCGACGGCGGCGACCAAAGCGGACTCCGCGGTGGCCGAGGAGGTGCATCAGATCCTCGTCCGTCTGCAAAACGGCGACCCGCAGTTGCTGGCCGACTGGCAGACCATCACGCGCATCTCCATGCGGGCGGTTTATCGGATCTACGATGAGCTGGGCGTGAGCCTGCGCCCCGAGGATGAGCGCGGCGAGAGCTTCTATCGGGACATGCTGGCCGACACCGTCGCCTCCCTCGACGCCTGCGGGGTGCTGGTCGAATCACGGGGGGCGAAGTGCGTCTTCCTGCCGCAGTTCAAAGGCAAAGACGGCCAGCCGCTGCCGGTGATCGTGCGGAAAACCGACGGCGCATTCAACTACGACACCTTCGATCTGGCGGCCATTCGTTTCCGCATCGAGGAGCTGGGCGCCGACCGCATCATCTACGTGACCGACGCCCGCCAGGCGCTGCACTTCGCGCAGGCCTTCGGGGTAGCGCATGCCTGCGGCTGGACTCACCGGGAGTCGGGCGAAGTCGGCCTTGAGCACGTGACCTTCGGCAGCGTGCTGGGCGAGGACGGCAAGCCGCTGAAAACGCGCAGCGGCGAGAACGTGAAGCTGGCGGAGCTGCTGCAAGAAGCGGTGGACCGCGCCTACGCGGTGGTCAACGAGAAGAACCCGAACCTGCCGGAGGAGCAGAAGATCGGCATTGCGCACGCGGTGGGCATCGGCGCCATCAAATACGCCGACCTGTCCATCGACCGCAACCGGGATTACGTGTTCGCGTGGGACCGCATGCTGGCGCTGAACGGCAACACCGCACCCTACCTGCAATACGCCCACGCGCGCATCTGCTCGATCTTCCGCCGGGGCGGAATTGACGAGGAGGCGATCGCCGGGCCGCCGGCGGTGACCCACCCGGCCGAGCGCGCGCTGGCGCTCAAGCTGCTGGAATTCCCCGAGGTGGTCGCCGAGGTGGAGAAAGAGCTGCGCCCGCACACGCTGTGCACGTACCTGTACGAGCTGGCGGCGACGTTCTCGACCTTCTACGACAACTGCCCGGTGCTGACCGCGGAGACCGACGCCATCCGCGCCTCCCGCCTGTTCCTCTGCCGGGTGGCGCGGGAAACGCTCGCGCGCGGATTGGATTTGCTGGGTATTCAGGCGCCGCGGGAGATGTGAAATCGGTATAATTCGACGCTGGTGGAATGAACGGACAGAGTGATCTCCTGACCAGGATACAGGCGGAGGCGGCGCCGCCGGATTGCACGGAGGAGATCCTGGCGATCGACGATGCGGCGCTTCAGCAATTCGCCGGCAAGCCGCTGCGGGGTGGGCATCCCCGGCAGCATCTCCTCCTCCGGGAAGGGATCGAAATAGACCCGCTGCAGCTCCTCGCGCCGGAAATCCTCCAGCAACCGGGGTCGGTCGGGAAGGCCATTTCGGGTTCAGCATGGCGGAGAGGGAGGGATTCGAACCCCCGAACCGCTGGTTTAGGGCGGTCACACGATTTCGAGTCGTGCGCCATCAACCGGACTCGGCCACCTCTCCGCGTTGTGAGGCTCACGAAGTATAGCATATCGCGCCGCGGCGGGTCAATTCGGGCGAGCGTGGGGATCATGTCCGGTCGTGGAACATCGCCGTCAGTGTTCGCGCGTTCTTGACGGCATTACCCTCGACGTCGTTGTTGAAATAGGCGTAGCCGTCGAGTCCGTGCGCGGCCCAATTTCGCAGGCGGTCGGCCCAGGCGCGCAGCACGTCATCCGGGTAATCGCCGCTGTACAGGTGGTCGATGCCGTGGAAGCGGAGGTAGATGAAGGGGGCGGTCACCTGCAGCGGGTGTTGAGGCAGATAATCGTGGATGCACAGTGCGGCGCCGTGGCGGTGGAGGACGGCGTAGACGGCGTCGGTGAACCAGGAGGCGTCGCGAAATTCCACCGCCCAGCACAGCGACGGATCGCACTTCGCCAGGAAGGCGTCGAGCAGCTCCACATCACGTTTCAGGTTGGGCGGGAGCTGGATGAGGATGGGACCGAGATGCTCTCCCAGCAGTCGCACGCGCGAGAGGAATAAGGCCAGCTCGTTATCCGCGTCATGCAGGCGCCGCAGGTGGGTGATGAGCCGGCTCAATTTGGCCGCGTAGATGAACCCCTCCGGCGCGCGCCGCCGCCAGGACAGCGCCGCCTTCTCGGAGGGCAGGCGGTAAAAGGTGACGTTCAGCTCCACCGTCGGAAAGCGCTCGGCGTAATAGTCCAGCCACCGCGTCCGCGGCACCCCCGGCGGGTAGAACACCCCCCGCCAGTGCCCGTAACTGAACCCGGATGTGCCGATGTATAGCGCCATGGACCTCTCGCAATAATAAAATTCCCTAATGGCTCTTAAAGAATGAAATATTTTCTCGCAATGCTTGACAACCGCTAGCAATGCTGGTATAATACGACAATAACCGTTCTGGAGGATTCAACCCGTGCTCATCTCCAGTATAGCATCGGGAGTAGGATAAGAATGGTGGCACAGGTGATTACCGGTGACAAATGCGATAACGATGGGGAGGTGTTGCCATGCCAGCAGCTACGGCTGTATTGGTCAATGTCCCCGCGCTGTTCCTGCAAGATGATCGCCGACAACCCCCCGGGGGGTTAGTCTCCATTGCCACGTATGCCGACCGCCTGGGGTATGATATCAGTATCTGTGATCTTGCCGGGGAGACATTAACGCGATCGCTCTGCGACAACATCCCCGAAGCTGATATCTATGGTTTTTCCTGTTATACACCGACCTATCAGGAAACATTGCTGTTGCAGCGGGAACTCAGGGATCGCTACCCACAGGCAATCTTCGTGGCGGGCGGCCCGCACGCCTCGGCATTGCCAGAAGATGTCGCGCGAGATTTTGACTGCGTTGTGACCGGTGAAGGGGAAGAAGCCTTTGCCGAGATTCTCCGCTGCGTCAGCACAAGGCAACGCGCCAGGATCCCACGGACATGGCACGCTTCTCCGATCCTCAAGCTCGATGACCTGCCGTTTCCCGATTTCGAACATTTTTGTACGATGACACGCTATACCAGGCGACTCCATGGCGAACCGACGATCTGTCTGGATTCGAGCCGGGGCTGCAACAACCGGTGTCGATTCTGTAATTCACACGTGAACCCGCGTGGATTCTGGCGAGCGCGGAGCGCCCGGAGCATAGCCGAAGAGGTGAAATGGCATTACGAACGTGGATGGCGAGCGTATCGCTTCAATGACGACCATTTTGTCGCCGATCCGGCGCGCACCATCGAGATTTGCGAATTGCTTGCCCCGTTGAAAATTACCTTCCGCATTTTTTCCCGTGCGGAATCCTTCATCAACCGTGAGGTCTGCGAATGGTTGGTCCGTGCCGGATGCCGGCACGTCGGTGTCGGCATCGAATCCTTCTCCTCACGCATCCTGGCGTTAATGGGGAAGGCGACATCGGTCGCGCGCATTACTGCCGGTCTCCATACTGCACGGGAATACGGCCTGACCGTGCGCGGCTTTTTTATCGTCGGCTTCCCTGGTGAAACGGACGAGACTGTCCGGGAGAGCCTTGCCATCCTGGCAGACACACCGCTGGACGAGGCGACCGTCTATCCGTGTATCCCTTATCCGGGGAGCGCTCTATTCGACGATCCCGGGCATTATGGAATCAACTGGATGGATCCAGATTATTCGCATTACGTGCAGGTCGGACGGGATCGCTCGACCGGCTATGTAATGCGGACTGCCACCTTCGGCGCCGCAGAGATGCGACGATGGCGGGACGACTATATGGCAACGTTTTCGCGGCTTGGCATCGCCTGGTGCGATGAGCGGAAGGAGATTATCTGATGCTCGATGCGCCGGTACAGTATGGCTTTCTCGATCCGCGTTACACGGTATTTCCACCGGTAGTACAGATCGCCCTCGTGTCGGGAGTATGCCCATCGAACTGTCGCTATTGTCCCTGCGGGCAGAAAAACATGGGGGAGCTGGCGCCGGAGCTGGCAGCGGAGTTGGCGGAAAAATTCTTCCCCTTCCATTTATTTACGCGGGTTGCCGAAGAGATTGCCGAATATCCGTGGGCAATCCTGCGGATTCACTCTCGGGGAGAACCGATGGCTCATCCCGATTACATCCGCATGATCGCCTATGCAAAACAGTGCGGTGTCGGCACTGTCACGAGCTTTACCAATGGGATCTTTCTCATCCGGCACGTCGAGGCATTGCTGGATGCAGGAATCGATGTGTTGGAGATCAGCGCCGACGCGGCCGACGGCCGGCATTACGCGCAGTGGCGCCGGAATCCCCACTTCGATGCCGTCGTCGAGGGGGTGACCGCATTCTATACCGCCCGAAATGCGCGCGCGACTTGCCGCACGAGGATCGTCATCTCGGCGGTGGATCATCCCGACTTTCGGCCCTATCGCACTCAGTTTATCGAGTTCTGGGGCCGGTTGAGCGACAAGGTGATCATTCGTCCCTTCCATACTTATGGAGGAAGGATTGCCGATCCTTACGCCGATGAACGACAGTCGCGCCAGTATATCCCTTGCGTGCAGCTCTGGGAGCGCTTTTCGATCAATCCGAATGGCTTGGTCAACGCCTGCTTCAACGATTGGGGCGATCATGAGATTGTCGGCGACCTGTCAGTGGCCGATGCGACCATTGCCCGGATTTGGCGAAACGAGCAGTTTGAAGCCATCCGCGAGCAGACGCTACGCCATCCCGCACTGGCATGCTGTAAGATCTGTTCCGGCCCATCGCTTTCGAGCTGGGGGAAGCTCGGGTATCAACACTGGATCACTGAACTACTCAATACGCCGCCCAACTCTGCGTAGCATGCACCGATTCAGTGGCTTGGCATCGGTTTGCATAATGACGGAGGTAACAACATGGGTTATGCAATGCATATTCGCAATATCTTCAACGATATTGTGCCTCGTGCAAACATCGACGTTAAATGGCTGTCGGATGGTCGCTATCGCTTCCCGGTGATATTCAGCTTGGAACGAGCCTCCCGACCATTCAAGGTTTTCGAGCCGACGGCCAGCGAGGACTGCATCCTTTGCGCGCGGATTCGGAAGGGACGCACGTCCGCCGAAATCACGCCTGGCATGGAATGGCTGCCAGCCAGTTTCCCGATTAAAGCCTATCATGGCATTTGTTATCCCGCCGATCATCGCGCGGCCATGCTGGTTGACGATTTTATTCAGTTCGGAATGTTTGCTGATCGGATGGGGGATGCAGTCATTTGCATCAACCTGCGCGGAAGCGGCGCGTCAATCCCGGAACATTTTCACGGGCAGATTCATCTCGACCAATTAACTGCCGTTGACGGTGCCTCAGATTCACAGCCCGCATTTCCGATGTTGCACTGCGCAATGGAAACGCTTGCTGATGATGGACTGCTCCGACTCGACAGAATTGTCAATTTTCCGGTCTTCGCGCTTTGTTTGCATGGTCCATGGGAGTTGCTTGGTTGCTGGGTCATCGGATACCTGGCTTCCTCGACGACGCGCCCGGTAAATCTTGCCATCGCACCAACAGGACGCCTGTTTATTATCCCCCGGACACTGGAAAAAGCGCCGACCCAGGAAAACCGATATGGCTGTAGTGAGATGCTCGGTCTGATCAGTCCGGTCACCCGGACCGCCTACGATGCGCTCGATTCCATCGAGGTAATACTGCAGGCGCTCTCGTCGTGTGGAGTACAGCATCCCAAGGAGCAACAAGCGATCGTCGAGCATGCACTCTGGATTACACGCTCGCTGCCGTCGCTGCGCGGAGTCAACTGCCATGCACATGCTTGATGTCTGCTCTTTGATAATGATGAGTACGCCGGTCATGGACCGTTTTGCCCTGGTCGAACCTTGCCCCTGGGATAGAACGGCCATCTTATCGGAGTTGCTCGGTGAGCTCGGATCGCTCGCGCATTGTTGCCAGCATTGGGATGGTTTCAAGCGCGGTCAGCCTTCACGCGAAAAAATGGCTGATGAGTGTTCCGATGTCCTGTTCATCCTCCTGCGCCTGGCGCGGCAGGATTGCCTCGAGCTGCCGGATTCACTGGAATATTCACCAATCGACCCGTCTCGTGCAACAGCATTAATTCTGGAGCTTGGTCAGGCATTTTCCCGCCTTTCGACGCCCACACAGGCGTCACAGGAAACGCTTATCGCGATGCTGAAGAGACTCGCTCAACTGGCAGTCTGCCTGGACTTCGACTTGGTCAGCGCACATCGGCATGAAATGGAAATCGCCATGCAGTTCTTCGTCGTATGCGGAGACCGGTGGCCTAAACCTCAATGGCATCGCCATCCACTGGCTGCCTGGCGGCTCCGAAACATGCTTCGGGAGAAAAAACAATGGCTGGATCGATGAACCCGTATCTGCTGCGATGCGAGCAATCCTGCGGTATCCTCTATGACAAAACTGCCCGCCGGATGAAGTATATCCCCCTCGATGAAGCCAGAGAATGGGCCCGGCGGACCGACGTTGATGTGCTTGATTATTCAGGCATGGCGCCGCCGGATTCGCGTCCGCATTTCGCCGCGCCGCTACTGTTATTTATGGATATTACCGCCGATTGCCAGTGCGCCTGTTGGTATTGTTATAATACCCCGACCCATACGGGAGTGAAGGCCATGGAACGGGAATTCGCCCTGCGCATAATCGCCCGTTTTGCCAAATTGGGGGGGATAGAGCTACGCCTGGCCGGAGGAGAGCCAACGCTTTACCCGCACCTTATCGAGCTCCTGTCACACGCCGATTCGTTCGCATTGCGCACGATACTTGTTAGCAACGGCCTGGTCAATGCCCCTGTCCTCGATAAGCTCGTTAACGCGCCCGTCACCGCCTATTATCTGTCGCTGCAGGGTGACGAAGCAACTCATGATGCCTGCCGGGGCACAGGAACCTATCATCAATGCCTCCGCACGGCACGGACGCTTATCGAGACGGGGGTGCGCGTGCGCCTGTCAATGGTTTTCCATAAGCGGAATATCCACTGCGTTTCCCACGTCACCCGACTTGCGGCGGAGATAGGGGCGGATGTGGCGTTCAATCCGCTCCGGCCGTTCGGCCGAGCAACGCCGGCGGAAATGCTGTCAACGGAAGAGCATCGATCCCTGGTGGAGACGGTCGTAAGCTTACGATCGCAGTTCTCCCGGATCCGTATCGACACCCCGTGGGATTTTTTACTCTCCAATCCCTCGCGACCGACAGTCGCTCCGGCATATCAGCGGATCGGATGTGGGAACAGCGGAATAACCGTGACCGTGACCGGCGATTGTTTCTCCTGCGGGCAACTGTGCGGTCAACCTGAATTCCGTCTGGGCTCTTTACACTGCGAGGATTTACAATCGATCTGGTTACGATCGCGTCGTCAGTGTCCATTGGTCCGGGCCGAGCTCTCTCCCCGGTGCCGGATTTGCCCCTACCTGATCAACTCGCCCTGTTTTGGGGGATGCGCCGCCACCGCGATGGCCGTTCGTGGCTCGATGACCGCAGGAGACCCGTATTGCTTCGCGCAATGGATGGAGGAGCCCCGTGATTCTCACTGACCTGCAGACAGCGTATGCGAGCGATCACAAACCCGCTTTGCGCGTGCGCGAAGAAGCGGAAGGGGGGGTGGTTTTCGATCCGCAATCCGGGGTAATCACCCGCGTGAACGACGACGAGTTGGAACGACTGCAGCGTGATGCGCGTGAGAATCCGGAGATCGTGTATTATGCCATCCAGCAATGGTCGACAGCGCCGCTGGCCGCGGGATGCACCGCATCGCCGAATCGAATCTATCTTGAAGTTACCTCGCGTTGCAATCTGCACTGTGCGTTCTGTTATCGGAATGCCGGCGATCCGGGAACCGCGGAAGTGGAGACGCCGGCGATGATCGAGCTCATCCGGATGATTGCGAGGGTCGGGGTTCATGAGCTTAGAATTACCGGTGGCGAGCCAACCATGCGACCGGATCTCCTGCAACTGCTTGATGAAGCGCTCACCGCGGGGCTCTATGTTAGCCTTGGAACGAATGGCGTCTGGCCAGCAGGTTTCCACGACGCCCTCCCTGGGCGGAAAATCGGTCGCTACCTGGTCTCACTCGATGGGACACCGGAAATCCATGAGGCACTGCGCGGCGAAGGGACGTTTGCCCCTGCGCTCAAAACAATCGACGTGCTGGTGTCGGCCGGCCAATCCGTTCGAATCAATACCATCCTGTCGCGCCGTGGCCTGGCCCACCTTGACGAGTTCCTCATGCTGTGCGGTCAACATGGAGTTTCACATGTGGCCTTGATCGTTCCCCGACCTATCGGTCGAGCGAGTCAACACGCGGTGGAGCATGCACTGCCCGGTCCGGGTGACCTGGAAGCCGTCGCACGACGCATTGTGTCCCTTGAATATCAGTATGGGGTGGCGATTGAATTTCAATACAATTGCTACCGCAATGCCGTGCCCGGCCGGACCAGCG
>Ga0315284_10008549_pt1 | contig 14615 bp, 11 predicted proteins | sample YL17G09_16_MG_FD_203696 | JGI IMG/M metagenome (GOLD analysis project Ga0315284, IMG submission 203696) | Sediment microbial communities from Yellowstone Lake, YNP, Wyoming, USA - YL17G09_16 | ecosystem: Environmental > Aquatic > Freshwater > Lake > Sediment | place: USA: Wyoming | collected... | reverse complement strand
TCTGTTTCCCTGTGTACGCTTCATCTAATGGTTACCCATTTCAATGCAACACTCGGTATGGGTGGTTGGCTAGACCTTACCCAACAGGGACTTTCACCCTGTAAGAAATATAAAACTTCTTGGCGCTCTTACGCTAAAAGTTACCGAATTATTGACCTGGTATACCTTCCCCTATTGATCTAATTTAATAGTAAAAATTAATTGTCTAAGAAAATGTCCCCATTTATTTTTATTATTTTTGATAAATGTTTAATTGTAAATTCAGAAACTTTCATTTATATCCTCTTAAGAGGCGGTTTCATATAACTTGAAATAACCTAATTACTTTCATATATACTCCTAAAATCCAAACAATTTTTAACAAGTCCGATATCCCACTGGCTAACGTTGGTATAGATTTTTATGTCAACACCATATACTCTATCAGGTTAGGACAAAGTCTATAACTTAAAAATAACATGCAAATGTAAATCCTTTATCTTTAATATACTTTTTCAAATTTATTTTTATTTCATTTACCTCAAAGTCAAGCAAAATTCCATAGTAAAAGCCAGACTTTTTTCCATAGTTGTAAAACAAAAAAATTAAAGTTTATCTCCTCCCTTCTTGAGAGCTTTAGCCCGGAAGCTCGGTCCATTAATCTTAATTATAGTAGAATAATGAACCACTCTATCCAGTATGGCTGAGGCTAGAATATTATCCGTAAAGATATCTCCCCATTGTTCAAAAGATTTATTAGTAGTAATAATGAGTGATCCTTTTTCGTATCTTTTGGAGATTATTTCAAAGAAATCATCTGCACTGTATCCGGGTAGTTTCTTAAAACCCAACTCATCTAAAATTAAGAGAGCGGGTTTTAGGTAATAATCTACCTTTTGATAATAGGTGTTGTCTGCCTTGGCAGCATTTAGGTTATGTAACATCTCTGCTACCGGAGTAAATAACACTTTATAGCCTTTCATTAAAGCCTTAATGGCAATAGAGATGGATAGGTGGGACTTACCGGTACCGGGGTTACCGATAAGGACGATATTTCTCTTCTCGGTAATAAAGTTACAGGTCAGACAGTCATTAATAATGCGTTTATCGATAGAAGGCTGAAAAGAGAAATCAAAATCTTCAATATTTTTGTAAGCCGGCAGTCTGGCCTTAGAGTATCTTTTTTTATAGCTATTCGTCTTTCTGTTGTCCTCTTCATCCTCTAAGAGGAGTCCTAAGAATTCACCATAGGATAGGGATTTCTCTTTAGCATAGCTTACTCTTTCCTCTAAGTTATTATAGATCCCGGAGAGTTTGAAATTCTTTAATCTTACCTTAAGCAGTTGCATAAGTAACCTCCTTATCAAATTCTAGGGGTAAATTGTAGCTGCCATTATGACAGATATTCTTAATGACCGAATATTTCATCACCCCGAAGGAGAGAGCTCGCCTGCAGGCTGCTTCAATAACCTCATCCGGATAGGTCTTTTGTAAGGAAAGGATTCCTTGTATGGTTCTGTTCCAATCCTTGGGATGTCCTTGCACTATCAGAAAGAATAACTGTTCAGCATAGCTTCCCACCTTGGCCATCTTGGCCTGGTATTTTTCCTGATATTCGGTATCAGAATATCTCTTGTAAGCAGGATAATGACTGTTATTAGTACTAAATTTACCTCGGTCAGAAAGACGGGAATGAAGGGCAATCTCCTTTCCTTGATAAAAGACTTTTAATAAATTCTTACTCAGTTCTATCTCTACCTCCTTACCTACATATTCGAAGGGGACTGAATAATAATTATAATCTACGTAGATATGACAGTCATGGTAGACCTTACGGATACCTACACTTATGAGTTTAAATTCTTCTTGGGGTAGGGGGGTAAGCTTTATCTTCTCTTCTTTTTCGAATACTTCTTTCGGGACCTTTCTGGTGGTACCATGGATTCGGTAATTGACTTTATTGCACCACCTGGCTAGCTTTTCTTTTAAATCTTGTTCATCGCTAAATTTACGCCCCAAAAAGAAATTATTCTTGACGTATTTTATCCCGGATTCTACCTTGCCTTTATCGTTAGGTCTTCTTACCCTACAGGGTAGAGGGCTAAAGCCATAGTGAGAGGCAAAGTTTTTATATAACTCTTGGTAGATGGGTTCATAGAAGTTGGCTTGCAAGATAGCAGATTTTAGATTATCTATCTTGACGTATTGGGGTATTCCACCAAAGTAATAAAAGGCATGAATATGACATTGGATAAAGGTCTCTACCCTCTGGTCATAGACTATCTCGTAATAGTCTAAGCGAGAATAAGATAATCTCATATTAAAGACCCAGGTCTTCCTCTTTTTGCCTTTATACAGGGTGTAGCCGAGATAGCCGAAATCAACCTGGGCTTCCTCTCCGGGGAGAGTGTGGATTCGGATAAAGATCTTTTCTCTCTTTTTTATTTGGGATATATAATCCTTTACGGTAGAATATCCGGCCTTTACCCCTTCCTCGGTTAACTTTTCATGTATCCTTACCCCGGATATATCTTCTTCTAACCATTCTATAATCTGTTCTTGGTAAGGATTTAACATCCTGGGGTGGGGTTTCCTGGCAAGATATTCTTTCCCTTCTTCTATCTCTTTTATTCTCTTAGCTACTGTCTTCCAATCATGGCCAGTCATTTTGGCGATTAATGATTTATTCTTATGTCTTTTCCAAAGTGATTTTATAGTTATATACATAGCTACTCCTATCATTTTTTTATACCTCCCTTTAAGTTAAAATTATAACTTAAGGGAGGTATTATTTTATAGATATAACTAGGGAATTTTCTCTGGCGTTACCTATGGAATTTATTATAGCTTTGAGGTTTATATTAGAATTCACTAATAATAATATAAAATTGAATATATTTGTTGTTACAATTATTGATTTTCTTTTTCTCTATATAATTTTACAATTTTAGGAATTAGAATATCTATATCACTTACAATTTCTTTGAATAAATTTAAACCTTCCTCTTCATTCCCATGTAGCTGATAATAAATAAACTTTTTTTTATTTCTCACATCAAAAGGATATCTTAGAAAAATATAAAATTCATTAACATTAATTTTGTTTTCTTTTAGGAATTTTGATAGAATTTCTGGCATTAAACTTATATCAAAGTATTTATTTAAAAGTCTAATAATTTCTATCTCTTTATTATAATTATTACAAAAATCATTTAATAATGTTCTAATATCATGAGTAATTTTAAGATTATAATCGTTTATTAAAATCAAAAAACCCTTTATTAATAATTCTACTCCATGATAAAAATTATATAATATTGGGACAATTATATTAAAATCATTCCATTTTGTTTCTTCTGTAAGTTCTTTTTCTGAAATTTCATGCTTTTTTATTACCACAAAAACATTACCTTGTTTTATAGCTTCTTCTAAAGCATTCCTTACTAATGAAAGATAATTATGTGATAATATTAAAAAATTTAAACTTATATCCAATTTATTATTATTCATATTTTATCATTCCTCTTTTTTATAATTCTGAAGTTTATATTTTTAGTATTTTTATTTATTAAAGAAAAGGTAATCAAATTACTGAGCATAAATAACCGTCCCCTGTTATATTATTTTAATATAGCAATCCAAGAAAATATAGATAGTTAATCTATTTAACCCTTATAGAAAGCTAAATAAGTTATAAAAATATTGAATTACTCCATCTACTTTCATTATTTATTTATAATTATATGTTTTACATTTCAGAATCAGTAGACCATTGATCTATCAGAAAAATATCAATGGATATTTCTGGACCAGTAGAACCAAAGAGATAGTAATATACTTTCCTTGGCGCAATGGTTTCATCTTCTTCAGGTTCAAAAGCCCAATAGATTACAAATAAATCGAATATTTTTAATTTAACTGCAGATATATATTTTTTCTGTATATCTATCGGAACTCTAATTTGAGTATTTTTAAATCCAAATACAATTACATCAAGATCTTGTGCGAGTGTTTCATATCCGTAAACCATCCCACAAGCATCAAGTGCGCTTTCGAACCCAAATTTTTCGAAAAAAGGAAAACCTCTATCAATTATATTAATTTTTTTCTTCAAATTATCAAATTTAGATTGAAGCAAAGATATCTCTTTTGTTGCTGCCAAAGCAGGTCCATTTAGTCCAATACAAGACTGAATAGCAAATTTTTGTTCTTTCTTAAGGTATTTAATTTTCTTTTTAATTATTGCCAATTCTGTTTCTAAAATCTTTGAATCTTCCACAATATAGTCTAACTCCATTTTTTCTATCCCTTTCATTAAATAATGTCTTCTATATTATCGTTACTAGATATAATGGTATTTTATTTTTCTGCTTAAATGTGTATAACAATCCTAAACTATATTATCTCAAGGTAGGATTATCTTTGCCAGGTATAAATTCACTAAAATTTTCCCATTCAAAATTAATGCCTTGATCAATTTTTGCATATATGGCAATACCCATCATTAAACGATTCCAATAAAAAATAGCTGATGACAAATATTCTTCTGATATATTTGGTGTTTCCTCTTTGTGAACTATTGCTTGACGCTTTTCATCAATATCTTTCCATAATTCTTTATCTTCATATTTCCACAATTCATTTTGTTTTGTAAGTTTCAGATTATTTATCAAATATTTCATTTTTTCTTGCAAACTAAGTCTACTAAAACAATTAATCTCCTTTTCTACAATATGGTCAAAAATAGAATCATTTTCTTTTAAATCTACTATTGTTCGAAAAGTGACTTTTTTATCAGTATTTTTCAGAATCTTGGGAAAAGTATATAGATAAACTCGAACTACATGACATAAAAATTTTTCAACTATTGAATACGAAGCCTCTAATAATTGTCGTCGTAAAACTTCTAAACCTTTACTAATCTTACTCTCTACCTGATCTCTGATATTTTTCTCACATTGCTTAATTAGTTTTGCTGCTTCTTCTCCGTCTTTAACAAATGATAATGCAGTATTAAACATATTTTTATATTCTTTTTCAAAAATTTCTTGCCTAAGATTATCATTTTCAAAAGCATCTTTGCTGTAAGTATAAAAAGAATGGATAGAAGAAAGCTCGTAAACATATTTCTGAAGATTGATTTTATGCATACTCAAAAACCTAATTAATATAAATATTTTTAATAAATGGATCAGTGAACTGTCATTTGATTCATTTTAGATTAAGTGATATTAAGGTAAATTTCATTTTCCAATTAACTTATTTGCATCAACATTATAATTACAAGATTTAAGTTCCTTTATTAAATCATATTGCCACTTACCTTTATTGTCATAAGGAGTATAACAAATGTTTAAATAATCTGATGGGATTTCAAAATTTTCCTCTTCTCTAAAAAGAATAAATACATGTTTCCTTTCTAACTTACCGACAAAAAAACCAAGTTCAAAAATAACATTTTGTCGGGCTCTAAATCTTTTATCCTCTGGTGATTTACTTTTGGGGTATGCTATATCATCAGGAGAAAGAAGTACTATAGCAAAATTTACATCACTATAATCTTCAAATTTTTCAATTATTGTCCGGCCTTTATTTGGTTGTTCATGTAAAATGATAGGCACAAGACCGATCTTTTCAACTGTTCTTGCTACCGCTTGTTTCATTTCTTCATCGTGCCCATGAACTATAAATATTTCGTTATATAATTTTGTTTTATCTTTCTTTATTATCTTGTTTGCATTCAATGTTAAGTCTTCTTCCATTGTTTTAAAAAGATTCAGCATTTTACCTTGACCTTCCACCCAACTTTCATCATAAACTTTTTCCTCCATGCCAGGCCAATATGCGCCAGGATATAAATAAATTTCTTTTAAATCTTTTAAGTAATTACTGGAATCTCCAAATATTTTTCTTATTCTCATTTCTGCTTTTCTTTTAAGAGCATCTAGTTCTTCTTCGTTTCGATGAGGAAGATTTTTAATTTTATCGATTAAATCCCGAATTAGTTCTATTTCATCCACTTTAATTCCTCCTATAAGATACAATCTATAATAAGAATAAAAATTACTCTAACTTCCCTTGCCAATATTTTGTTAAATCTCGAAAACGTTCAAAACTTCTTCACCGAGCATGTCGATAATTTTTACAGCAATTTTTGCTTTATCTGCAGGAATTTCTATTTCATATTTCCCTTTAACTAAATCGGTTTTTTTCTCAGGGACATCGGAATATACAATGAGGAAAGTATTGCCATTATAATTTGTATCAATTAAGACTGTATCTATCATACTTCTAAAATCGGGAATTTTTACTTTAAAGAGTTTATTGTCAATATTAAGACGTTCAATAATTGTGGGGGAAATGAAGTTTTGAATTTCTATTAATGCTTTATTTTTCGCAGTTCTTTCAACTTTTACTTTTGCCTCTGCTGGTTGGTGAATTAAGAAATTACCATATTTTTTATCTGTTTTCAATTCAATTAATCTAATTTTGTTTACAGGATGTTTTTTATTCCATTCTTCCACCCAGGGGTCAATTGTTAATTCTTTGCCGAGACAGATTATAGTTATCTCTCTATCTTCGTTTGGCCTTTTCTTTAATTCATCTTGAATTAATTGTAAATCAAGTAAAGTTAAAGGGTGATTGAAATCAATAATTTTTACTAAGGTCTTTCCTAAATACCCATCAAAAAATCTATCAGTTCTAATTCTTTGAATTCCAATATGCTGAATAGCAAGTTCGATGGCTTCGGTCTTTAAAAGTTTGAGATCATAGTCATTGACTTTATAAACAGCAAAAGTATTATATTTCGGTATAATCATTTTTTCTTCTAAAAGACTTTGCTTTTTATTTTCTTTATCATTTTTAATTTGATCAATAATTATCTTCTGTAGTCTTTTACTAGTTATTTGAACTGCTCCTTTGTTTATATCACAACCGATCCATCGTCTTCCAAGTTTCTGAGCGACAGCTGTAGTTGTGCCCGAGCCACAGAAACAGTCAAGAATTAATGGAATGTTCTCTCCCTCTTTTAAAACTTGTTCTGGGTCTTTTGTAGAAGCTTTAATTATACGCTCAAGTAAAGCTTCGGGTTTTTGGGTTTCAAAGCCAAGTCTTTCGGAATCATTTGCTGATAAAGGAGCTACTTTATTATCTATCCACAAATCTCCTAAGTAATTGCCTTTCTTTTCATCTAAGTATCTCTTAATTCTTGGCAAGCCTGAAGATGTAAAGATAATTCTTCCTTCTCCCATTGCTTTATTAATATTCTCTTGATTTAATATCCAATGTTTCCCAGTTGGCGGATGTAATAGGTTATCTCCAAAATATCTCGGAGGACCATTACCTCTTTGTGTAAGATCAAAACTACCATATCGCCGCGCAGTACCCTTTTCAATATAAGGATAGTTTTTATCATCCTTTTGACCTTCCAAAAACTGTGAATTAAAAATACAATTTTTATCTTTTGAATAAAATAGTATAGTATCTTTAACATTGCTAAAAAACTGAGACTGAGCTTTAGCAGCAGTTAGCTTTCTCCACACAATTTCACTTCTAAAATTTTCCTGTCCAAACATTTCATCCATCAATAGCTTTATATAATGTCCTACATGCCAATCTAAATGTACATAGATAGAACCTGTCTCACTCAATAATTCTTTAAGTAACATTAATCTTTCATACATAAACTGTAAATATGAATCATTATTCCAGATATCAAAATACATAGTTTGTTGCAAGATAGAAGCTTCATCATCCTGAATTTGTCCTAAATTTTTTAATCCGCGTAATTCAACTTTCCTTACATAATCTGCCCCGCTTTTAAATGGGGGATCAATATAAATTAAATCGATTTTTCCTCTAAAACCTAATTCTAGAAGTGTGGCCAAAACATCCTTGTTATCTCCATGAAATAATAAGTTTTGCCAATTATCTTTTAATTCCTCAAAGGTTGGTACTTCAATAATTCTTTTGGAATTTAACGGATCAAATGTTTCTATAAGTTGTGAGGGGAAACCTTTAACATAATCAAGTGGCTTCTTTCCCACCCAGTTAAGCATGGGTCTGCCTTTGGCAGGAGTAATCTTAATCTTATTTTCACTCATTTTTAGAGTCCTCCAAAGTCATTAAAAATCTTATAAATATTCCAGTTAAGTAAATTATAAATTCAATTTCTGAACTATCTACTTTATCATCATGTTTTGCATAATTATTTTGATACTTAGTATAATAATCAATTAACTTCCAATACATGTTGTTCAATTCTTTTGGTACATTTTTCTGCTTTAAGTATTCACCTAAAAATATTTTTTGTTTTTCCAGCCTCGCCTCGTTATTCAGGATTTGCTTAAGTAATAATTCAAGAGATAATCTTAAATCATCAATAAGATTTCTCTGGTAAATCTTATCTTGATATTTTTCCAAAGCAGACTTGAAGTTCTTTTGAACATTCGGATACGAAATTAACCAGTCTAAAACATCATTAACAACTTTCTCATCTAATAATTTTGATCCTTTCGGATAGAATATAATATTGTCTCCCTTTATTCTTTTTATTTGAATATCTAAGAGTGATAACTCGATATCCTCTTTGAAACCCAAAAATAATTTCTCTTTAACTTCTGAGTCTAAATCTAACCAAAATAATACTTGCAAACATTTAATAAATTCAACTAAGTTGTTCTCTTCTGAAAAAACTTTATATGTAAAGGAATATTTAAATTCTACTACCTCTTCATAAATTAATTTGATAGCTTTTTCAAAGGCACCCACACCTTTTCGAATTTTTGCTTCAGAAAAATGTTTAGCTGTTAATTTTAAAAAATACCTTTCCAAATTTTTATCAGAAAGAAAAAGTCCTCCTAATGCATCATCAATTGTAGATAAAGTACGATTTTTAAAATCTGTAAATCTCTTATCTTCATCATATTCTATATTCCATCTTTTATAAAAATTTTTAATTTTACAAGGTATTGTCATTTTTTCTCGCCTTCATATCCATAAATATCTTCTTTAACTCTATTTATATTTTCAAACCCTATTTCGTCTCTATCTGTTATCAAAATTTCATACTTTAATTTATCAGGATTCAAACCTTCTATTTCTTTTATTGCCTTTTCTTTTTCTTCATCTCTATATGGCTCTGCTTTTATTTCTACTATAATCATCTTGCCGTTTTTCTTTTTTATTAAAAAATCCGGGGTATAATTATGATATTTTCCATCTTTTCCTTTATATTCAAATATAAAATCAGTCTTATTAGGATCAGTAATAGCTCCGGTAAAATAGATATCTTCTATATCTACCGGGTTTTCATTCAACATGTTTAATATTCGTATAAAGAAATCTTTTTCAGGATTTGAATCAAAATTATAAGGAGTATAATGAAAACCAAAATCTAACTGATACCATCCTTTATTCAGTTCTCTAAATTTATCATATTTCAAGAGAAGGTTTTCTTTATCTTTATGATACACTATTTCAGTGGTGTAGATAGTCTGCTTTTCTCTTTTTTCTTTATCAAAATGTTGTGGCTTAATTAAAGCAAGAGCAATTTCAATTTCTTCTTCAATTATGTTATAATTTTTAAGTTTTTCTTCTATCTGTTTTTTAATTTCATTCATATGACTTGGTAAAATTTCTCCATCTGGATATACTTCTGTTAATCTATCATAAAGGGGCAAAAGAGGTAATCTATATAGAGATGATAATTCAACAGCAAAAGAGAAAATATCTATAAAATTTTCTTCTATGATTAGTTTTTCTTCTTTTTGACTTATTAGTACTCCTTTTCTATCGGGGATATCCTTTAAATCATAAATTATTTTTTTGATTTTTTCTGTGCGGATATCAGGTTTTTTAAATTCTAATTTACTGATATCAATTTTCTTAAAAATAGGTACAACTTTCTTAATTATTTTTTTAAGCAGGATAGGAGGAATTTCTATCTTTCTTAAAATTAATCTATCTTTCTTTATATTTGGTGAGGATGTATTTAACTCTTCTAAGGTTTCACCATAAGTTTCTTTTAGTTGTGAATCCAAAATTTTTACATTCTTCTTAGAGAGATATATCTTAGCTTTATTACTATTCCCAGAAGTTTGTCTTAAGCAACGACAAGCTGCTTGCAGACAAAAATTATTACTGCTTTTTAATTCTCTGGCTAAAGCACAGGCAAATAGAGATAGACAATTCCAACCTTCAGTTCCTTTATTGACTAAAAGAAAAATTCGATAGGATAAATAAGGGTCATTTATTCTGTTATCAAATAGATCTTTTATTTCATCTTTTGATTCGTTATGCACTTCTAATACAAGAGAAGGATCTTGACCAATTTCTATTAAAGTTCTTTCCACAATAGGTTTGGCAATTTTCAAGTTTTCTATCTTGGGAAAATAAATAGCAAGTTTAGAAGACGAACCATCGTAAATTTTGACATCTTCATAATTTTTAAAAAAATCAATAACTATATCTTTTATAAAATGTTCATCAGCAACTTCTGGATAGGCTACGATATTATCTTTTACTTCTTTTAAGATTCCATCTTTTATCCCTTGAGATAATCCGTACCAATAAACTACATCTTTTAGGATCTGTTTTTTATAATAAGGAGTTCCGGTCGTATTAATTACAACCAATACATTTGTTTTTTCTACAAGATAATCTACTGTCTGTCTTACCTTTTTTAATTCTTTATCCAGTGCTTGACCATAAGTATGGTGTGCTTCATCAGAAAATATAGCAAGATTAGGAAGCAAGGCAATTGCCTGAAGCCTTCTATTGGCTATTTCCTGTTTTACTTCGTCCTCTTTAGATAGGTCAGTGAATAAATTCCTGATTAATGATTTCGAAATTGATTGTTTTTGAATTCTTATTTTTTCTGTATTGGTAACTATTATATTAAAATTGCTTCCCCTTATTACAGGAATGTCTTTTTCTCCATCACGAGTATAAGTAAATTTTACAGAGGTAATGAATTCTTTAAATAATCGTGTTGGAAGAATTTTATCATAGGGGACATCAGAAATTTCTTTTAATGCCCCTAATATCGTTTTCCCGGGAGCAAAAACCAAAGCATTCTTGATAAAATGTGAATTTTGCGGATATTCAAGAGCCATCGCAAATTCGGCAGCAATAATTGTACCGATTAGAGCAGTTTTCCCTGCTCCCATTGCTAAAGCTAATATATAACTTGGATAGTTTAGAGTTAATGATTCTTTGAGGGTTTCGAGTCTATATTTTTTAACAAAACCATTATCATTTTTTATTTTTTTAAATATTGATTCTATGCCGCCACCCTTGCTCATGATTTCAATTAAATCTTCCGGAGAAATAGAAATATTTAAAACTTTAAGAAGTTCGGATGGATCTTTATATAGCCTTTTGTATAAATTGAATATATGCGGGGTTTTCTCTATCAGTCTTAAATACCAATATGTTTCTAGAGCTTCGAATTGTGCTTTTCTTAAGAAATACAAATTTCCCATTTCTGAATCATAATTATAGTTTAATATTTCAGAAATGATGGGAAAATCAGAGGTATATTGAGATTTTCTCCATTGAATAATTTTTGGTTTCAATTGACTATAAAGACTCATAATACTCCTTTTCTTATTTATTTTTCTTCTTTAAAGGTATAAAAAGATATTAAATGCTTCGATACTTCATTATTTTATATAACAATCCATCTACTTCTTTATCGCTGCCAAACAATAATCTTCTAAACTCTAATAGTTCATCATGAGTCCCACTGCGTGTGGGATGCGCGAAAGGTGCTCTAAAATAAGAAGCTCTATTTAAATCATTTATAACGATATCTAATTCCTTCTTGTCAATTTTTAATCTTTCCTGTCCAAATTCTTCTAATAAATTTTTTAATTTACCAATTTTATAATCAGTCGACTTAAAATGAAAGTTTAATTTATACTTTTTTATAAGCTCTATTATTGTTATCTCCGATTCTTTCTCAAACATTCTTGATAAACATCCAATAGAAGGACGAAAATCGATTATCTTTTCTGAAAAAGCAATTTTCTCATCTATAATATCTTTTATCATTTCGATTTTACTTTCCCAGAAAAGCTGTGAACATATTATAGGAAATTTCTTTTGGCAATCGTCCTCAATATTTTTCTTATTAATTTTTTTTATATTATTGTTTAAGGATGTTTTTTTCTCCTGACCTATTTTCGTAATTAATTTTTCCCTGCTTTTAATTAATTCTTTATCTTTTATATTTTCTAAATCTTTCGCATTCTGATCTTTAACATTGTTCTCTTTAGAAATCTTTTTATTTTTTATTAATTCTAATCTATTTTTACATATTTGCAGATTCCTTTCCAAATAGGGATTTCTTTGGAAAGGTTTTATGCTTAGGGGAAGATAATGAGGGGCTTTCAAAGTAACTTCAAGTATAATTTTAATTTGCTTTTCAGTAAGCTCCTCCCCTCTTTTTTCTTTTTCTGGTTTATTTGCCTTAAATTCATCATTAATAGTTTTTGAATTATATTTTAAATGTCGATTTTTGCGGTACCATAAAAACAAGTAATTTTCTACTTCTTGAAAATAATGATTTGCCTTAATATAATTATTTTTTGCTTTCCCATATTCTTTTTCTTTTAAATATTTTTCACCTTGTTTAAGATAAATTTCACCCATCTGAAAAGATGGAGTTTCCTCACCGGACAACTGAAGCTCAATTGGCATTTTTATGCACTTACTATTAGATTTCCACCAGTCAGAATATTCACATGGATCCTGCTGAACATCCATAACATCAATACCAATATCTTTTTCATATCGTTCCATTTTTCCATTAAACTCTCCTGTATAATCGAGATTACGATAATTAAAATTAAATAATTCAAATATACAATATTTTCTAGACTTCCTTAGAAACATAAGTGCTTTTTCATAATCACCAAATTTTTTATACCAGAGTCCGATTCTTAGATTATTAAAAAATTTATTATTGGATAGTTTTTTATAATCTTCTAAAGATTCCAGGTATACAATATCGTCAGGCCTTTCTAAATATTCAATTACTCTTGGATCTTTAGATACACTACACTCATTAGCAAGTTCATTTAACCAAGTTAAATTTCTTTTAAATCTAAAATTAAGTTCGGATTTTAATTTGCTTGGTTTAATATCTTCTACAAGATTAAATACCGCTGCCTGCCATGGAATCCCAATCCAATTGGCATCGAGTGTTGCAAAGTGAATACATTCTAAAAATTCAAGATCTAAAGGTCTTGGGAATTCATGAAAATAATAGGATAGTATGTCATATAAATCAATTGCATGATATCCCTGATATCCCCCAGAACCATCGCTAATCTCAATGTTTTCATAAGGCAATTCTAATCGCACATTTTTTGTTCTTTCATTGCCAAATTCCAAATAGAGTGTTCGCAATGCAATTATTTCTTCTTTGGCAATAAATATTTCTTTACTATACCAATCGTATTTATCTTCCATTTACATTTCCTTTTATTTGATAGTTTTAATATAAAATTTATTTTAAATAATTTCTATTAAAATAAAAACAAGGATAGCTTTATTTTAATAATAATATTCGACAAAATTTGTAAAAAATCCTCTTTTTCGTAATAACTTTCACATTTTAATTATCGGCTTCTAATTATTATTTTACAAATTTTCATAAATATTTATTTTGTAAAAGTTTATTTTTATTCAATATTAATTTTTATACCCTCTTCTTTCCATTCCTCCCATTCGAGGTTGGTTATCTCGAGCAATTGGGTAAGGTCTTGTGGTTCTTTGAATCTTCCCAGTTCTTCTCTTAAGGCAATTATTTTTTGGGCAAGGGGTTCGCTTATTTGTAACACTTTTAATAGTTCATCCTGGGATGCGGTGTTGATATTTATGGTTTTGCTTTCCAAATCTGATGAATTCAAGAGTGTGAGTGGAAAATTAACCTTTGCTTTTTGAAATAACTGCCGCGTTCTCTCCAAACTGTATTTCTCGAACCAAAGTTTTTCGAATTGATTTTGATATCGGGCAATCACTTCCGGGTCGTCTATTATCATCAGATTTTCTTCATTTTTATTGTTAGCGGCAAAGGTCCAGTTATAGGAGCCGGTGAGCAGTAGGCGGTTGTCGATAATGGCAAATTTGTTGTGCATAATATAATTGTTGGAGCTGATCCTTACTTTTATCCCCTTCTGTACCAGAAGACGGGAGACGCTGTAAGTAGATTCAATCTGTGATCTATCCAGATAGACTCTTACCTTTACCCCTCGGTTTTGGGCATTGGTCAGAGAGAGGAGTATTTCTTTATCGGTAAAGGTGTACATTGCTATATTAATGAAGGCCTGAGCCTGATTAATATTTTTAATGATTTCTTTTTGAGGATTGTCGTAAAGGGAGAAGTAGACTTCGGTTTTAGCCAGGAAAGAAATAGATATAGTTATGGAAAGAACAATGATTAAAAAGGCAAGAATACTATATTTAGTATTTCTTTTTAAATAGTACATTTTTTAATATACTCTTTTTATTTAATAGTTGTAAGTTAAGATTCAGGGGGACAGGCTTTACTTTTTGCCTGGCATTAAATGCGGGACGACAAAAGAAGTCTGCCTCCCATAGAGTATTTAGTTAATCCGGGCCAGGTG
>Ga0315284_10008546_pt1 | contig 14621 bp, 35 predicted proteins | sample YL17G09_16_MG_FD_203696 | JGI IMG/M metagenome (GOLD analysis project Ga0315284, IMG submission 203696) | Sediment microbial communities from Yellowstone Lake, YNP, Wyoming, USA - YL17G09_16 | ecosystem: Environmental > Aquatic > Freshwater > Lake > Sediment | place: USA: Wyoming | collected... | reverse complement strand
CTGCCATGCTTATTGAGAAAGTTCGCAATCTTAGCTTCCGTATCCTGAATGTCGATCTTCAATTCTTTGTTGACGATACGGAAGATATGATAGGCGTTCTTCATATGCTTCGTGCTTCGCGCAATATTATCTTGCGCCTTCGCCAATTCTCTTGCGGATCGAAGCTTCTGCTTTGCTTCGGTATAAGTAGGCTGACTTGCATTATTCTTGGAGGGGATATCCACGATACTGCTAACGATTGGCTTAGGATTGATTTCCTTGTCATTGTAATCAATCGTCCAATCTTCCATGATATCCGCAACCATATTCTCATCGTGAGCCTCTTTGCGGATTTCTCTAGCCGTTCTCAGAGATACCATTTCATGGACTTCGATAACCTCATTCGCAGAAGGATCATCGATATTCTTCCGCCTAACAATCACATTGTAGCGGCGAAGGCGAATTTGATTACTTCGGGGCCTTTCAGGAGTCCCAAAGTCTTTCAGCAAAGTAGCCATTTGTTCAGGAGTCATAACTAATTCCTTTCTTATCGCCTTGCATATTCGATTGTAGGAAGAAGGTCCGCAATTTCGGCCCTGTAATTCGGTGTTTTTTTTTCATCCTTTCGCTCTGCTAAGTATGGCAGGTTTGGCGGCACTTGTCAATACCCTACGATAAGATCGTTTTTATTGGATGAGATGGTGGCTAGATTAGAAGCCTAGAAGTGGCCCCGGCGAGACACGCTGTATATAATGCTCCCGTGAGCAGTATATATACGCGCGCGAGGGAGAAAGTAGCCTAGAATTAATTCCTACTTTAGCTGACTAATTATTGGGCTATCCTGGGCGATCCTAAAACTAAGTAGAAATAGGCTGCACCAAATAAAATGGAATAGATAGGCGAGCTAATTTACCACAAAAATTACGTAGAAAATATTCTGATAAAATAGGATGTTTTTAGATCGTAAAATATTCCATATTTTGATGGGGTAACAGAACCGCCAATTATACTCTATAAAATAACTCAGACTCTCAGAAGGTAACAGAAATTAGGATGAAATCCTCCCGCGATTAATAGGATAGGATAAAGCGTAGTTTGAAAATAATGCTTGACGGCTATAACGCCATGTGCTAGTGTACCTCTTACAGCGGCAGGAAAGAGCCGTAGAGCCTACAAAGAGGCTTAGGTGAATAGGTCCGGTCGGCAAACACAATGACCGCCCCGCAAAACGCCTACAGTTGACAGGTAGGATCGAGAGCGCTGCACTAGCCGTGTACCTTAACAAGTGAATATTGTGGAAGCGTTGGTTGTCAGTATTGTAAGAAAGGAATTCTTTTACAATGTCTAAGGCAACTACTACTGCGGATGCTCCTGAGACTGAGAACGATTTGGTCGAAGGTACACCCACAAAGTTTTATGGTCCCGATAAGGGTAATGCCGTCCTTGCTGCATGGCAGGGTATGTATCACCTGTTTGGTGCCCGTGGTTCCTTCCGGGTTACACCGGATGGTGTTTTTGTTGATAATCTGACGTGTGATCCTAAGTACGATCTGGATCAGATTGTTGAGGATATCAGCAAGCATAATCGTCGTCTGGAACTCATTCCGACTCTGTTTTGGGTCAACGGTGAGGTTCCCGCCGATTTTGCAGATGTTTCGGCAATTACTGCGCTTATGGTTCAGTATTGGCGCGGCTCTGTCGAAGATAACTCGTCTAAGACTCCCACCTATCTTAAGGATGCGGTTGCCGATTACAAGGCTACCCGTAGTATGCTTAAGAAGCGTGGACCCAAGCGCAAGGTTTTCCGGCTGGATAGCCTCGATGATATCGATGAGCAGACACTTAAGGGTATCAATCCCGAGGCTCTTGCGCGGCTTCGTGAAATCATCAACGCGCAGTTGGCAACGGCTGGATAAATACCAACAATTCCACAATATTCACTTAGAAGCACAAGTGAAGAGGCCGGAAGAAATTCCGGCCTTTTTGCTATAAGGAGATAATATGAGAGTCTTTACACTAAAGAGTAGTGATATTCTTAAATGTCCCTCAGTTATTTTTCTTCCCTCGCATTATCGTGAGGACGGTTCTTGTAGGCATGATGAGCCTAATTGTGAGGAAGAAGGTTGTACAAACCTTAAATATGACGGGGAAATCTTTTGTAAGAAACATCTAGACGATTATAATGACCCATATGAAATGAATGGAATGTAAAATGGTGACAGTCGAATCTTTTGATAATTTTGATGATATGATGGCTGCTATTTCCCGTGGGGTGGAACAAGCAAAATCCCGCGCAACTATTGCACAGAATGCTATTACTTATGGCGACTATTGGATGCGTATTTGGGAAGACTTTCTTATCTGTGGGTACATCTACACGAAAGAGGAAATGGACGCCATAGAGGTCAAATTAGGGGCATCACAGGAGGAACTAGAGTACGAGCATCGGGTGTATGATGCATCATACAAAGATGGCTTCCGATTTGGCCGTGCATATTCTCAAATTGAGCCTGATGGGGAATTGGGCGATACCCATGTTAGCGATATGACCAAGATTACCAAGGAGGAATTTGAGAGCGCCAAAATTCTTAATTGGGACTTGGACGATATTGTTAATACAGACTGGTTTATTAACTACGTTGTGAGTGTGCTTTAATGTACAAAGACGGGATTGCTGGACTTAAATACAAAGTTGTTTCTAGTAGGCATCGACAGATGATTGTTACTAGAGATATGCACAAGCGTAGACCCGCTAGTAATCCTATGGTTCTCGATCTACTTAACGGTAAGACTGTCTTTGCTTATGGAGAAGGTGGTCGGCGTAGATATAGTTTTGGTAGTCTCTATGCCGTTGCAGCCAGTAACAATAAAACCCTTAGAATTTATGGCTATGACGACGTTGACGATGAAATCTTCAAGGGATATCTAATCTGGATGGAAAGGAGAGTTAGGATCGCATGAAATCTAAACATGTCTATATTGTAAACTATCCCCGCTATGATAGTAAGATTTGGGGAATCTTCTCTTCCTATAAGAAGGCCAAGAAAGCAACTAAGCTTTGGAAACTCAATAAGTCTCCATATAAACCCTCAATTAGTATTTATACAGTAAACTATAGATTTGAGTCGTATGAATACCCTTATCCTAGGAGAATACTTAAACACTATGAAAGATGATGAGTTTACAGAACCGATAGAATGGGATGAGGAAGGTAAGCCTACTTTGTTTAGATGGGACTCTGATAAGTGGTTCAACAACCTTTCGCCCCCCGTACAGAGAAATCTTAATCGCCACCGAAAGATTTGGGAAATTTCCGGTTGGATGGTTAGAAATATCCCTTGGTATACATGGCCTCCTCTCCATTATGTCTATTCCTTCTGGTATAGCATGTTGGAGGACGGTATCCTAGATACCTGTAAACCTCGTTGGGGGGCAGTTACATTTGGATGGCTTAATGATGGTATTAAACCTACAGTTTGGCATACGTGGAGACAATTGACACACAAGCATAGTATAGACCCATATACGGGAATTTATCCTATGGGCGCACCAAAATCCCTAAAGCAAGCAAAGGAATGGGAAGATAAATGGGAGCAGGAACGCAAACTCAGAGATATTTCAAACTAGTGGATGTTCCAGTCGAGGAACGCGAATATCGTGTAGAATGGTCAATGTTCTTTACAGCAGAAAGTCCTCTAGACGCTGCTAAACAGGCTTGGGCTACTTTGGACGATGCAACCAACAATAATTCTGGCGCAAGTATTCTCTTTGTAAGTGATGAGTACGGAGAGGATAGGTTTGTGTTTGATATGGAGCATGAAACTAATGGAGAACCTAGCATATAAAATTGGCCCCCTATCTGCTAGGGAAGTTGCTGAATTTCTTGGAGTTCATATAAATACGGTAAAAAGAATTCCTAGTAGCAACCTTCCATACTTTACAGTAGTAGAAAGAGGGGATCGCCGTTACTATTTGGAAGATGTAGAAACATATGTTAGAAAAAGGATGAAGAGATGAAAATTCTTATTGATCCTAATGACTCTAACTATGCAATTCTTAATCTAGTCAAAGTTAATCTTAATGATCTTCGTGCGGCCATCGTCGCACTTCAGAAGGACGGGTTTAGCGAAATAGGTTTGGCCGATCTTTTGCTGTACATCAAATCCATGCAGGAGAAAATTAGTGCTTGACGCCTACGACCAAGTGTGGTACTCTTAGGTTAGCCCAAGGGGGCTAATTGCGGCCTTTCTAGAGGGGTGTTTTGCGAGATATTATGGATAAATATATTGTAGACTGTACAGATTGCGACGACGAGATTTCTGCTACTTATATGGACAATGATACTTGGTCGTGCGACCAATGTGGAAGTCTTTATGAGGGTGAAAATGGTCAAGTAGTCAATATCACCGAAAGAGAGGATTACCGTAAACTTTATGAGGGTGCGGTAATCGCTGGAATGATTAATATAGAAGAAGAGTTTATTGGCGATAAGGAGCAAATGAAACATGAACGATGGTAAGAAGTGGGGTTTTGAAATTCATCCAATTGGTGGATTTAGAGAAAAGCCCTATACTCAGAGTGTTCTTTGTCCAAGGTGTGCAATGAGAGTGCTGCCATTCGGTTATCCCGGCGCACTTTCCCGTGTAGACAATAAAACAGAGATTTGTTCTGAATGTGGTCAGGAAGAAGCCCTACTTCAATGGGCGGGTAATGTTCTTGGTGGAACCAATACTTGGCCGATTATGCATATCAGCATTGCAGCAAATCCCTAAAAATCTGGAAAATTTCGTCTCACAAAAATTTAGTCGAATGGTAGGAGGAAATATGGAAAATAATTATTTTATGTCTATTCAGAAACTCATGGCTTGCGGTCATCTTTCTGACTCTGGTTATACTGATCCAGAAGGTAATCGAGTACCTGTCTGTGGGAAATGTTTTACTTCGGAACACGCTAATGTGGAGTCAAAGAAGGAGGCAAAGACTGTTCTACCCGCTAATGTATTGCGAGGTAGAACGGCTGCTTGCTGGGTTGGAGAACAACCCGGTGGGATGAGACATGGAGAAGTTAAGTCTAGTATTAATCTAGAAGCTTTTAGATACAATCCAAACAAACAGGTTGATACTTATTACTGCGGATGTTTGGAAAGAATCACATGACTAGTAGAAGAGGAATTGGAAATCTTCAACCCTCCCCCGGACAACTTAGAACATTGGCAGCAGTTGTTACTTGTGGCACACAGAAAGATGCTGCTACTGCCCTTGGTATTTCTCCACAAACAATTAAAAATAATCTATTTAACTTATATAGAAGATTAGGGGTTAACTCTGAGATGGAGGCAGCAGCCCATCTAGGTTGGGTTAGTGTTCCTAATAATGATAGCGGTCCTAAGATTTGTGGATGGATAGGGTACTGTTCCCGTTCATTTAACCACAAGGGGCGACATAGTGATTTTCGTGCCCTAGATATAGATAATAGGGAGTTGTTTGATGGCTAGAATAGGTAATTGCCAGTGCCCATACTGCTACTGCCCGTTTCCCGGTAAGCCGGGTATTCAGGTAGACAATAAATATATCTGTTGGAGATGTAAGCCGCACTTAGCGCAGGGCATGGGTGCTGGGGGCACACATGGTAATGGAAATCTGTTGAAAGGATGAAAATGCTAAGTGATCTTGCCCGTATCAACGCAGCAATGGACGAATTGGCTACTAAGGGGTATGAAATCTCCAAGGCTGATTGGTGCTGCTCTACTTGTACTGTAGCAGTTTTTGATACCAATAAGTTTGTGTATTACCATGAACAGGATGCGGAAAGGCTTAATAATTCCGAACGTATTCCTCGCGGGGAAATCTTTTACATTGGCTGGGGCGAGGATGGTGATCTGGATGAAATTTGTACAGAGTTTGAGAAGCAAGAATTTAGAGTAGTTAAGCCTGAGAGTACCGCTAAGAGAATTGGGCTTCAATGATTAAGAATGGTACCCTTGTAGAAGTAGGAGTAGCAGCATCATTTAAGGACCATAAGTTAGGTTGGGTAGTTAGAAAGTGTATTAAGGATGGTGGTACTATAGTATATATCCCCGGTGATGAACTTCCTTACCACGAATACTGTGTTAAGGAAACAGATTTTATTATGCCGGTGAAGAAACGTGGCGACAACTTTTCGGGAGAAATTCCTCTCTAGCCTTAAAGAAACAAACACAGAGATTAGTAAGAGGCCACGTCATGTAGATATTTTTACACCCTCCACCTTTGACGAGTACATTGGTCAGAATAACTCCAAGGAAATCGTCAAAATTATTATCGAAGCGGCCAAGATTGAGCATAGGTATCTACCTAATATAATGATCGATGGGCCGTATGGCACGGGCAAGACTACCCTTGCGCGGCTCGTCCTGCGCGCCTACAATGGGCAGGACGCCGTGCTGGACGCGGCATCGGTCAACCGTACCCTCCCGTCCAAGGGGGTGCTGATCATAGATGAAATCCACAACCTTAATTCTGATGTTGCGGATAGTTTGAACATCTTAATTGACGAAGGCAAGATACATATTATTGGATGCACAACTAATCCCGGCGCATTGCCTTCGGCATTCCGTAGCAGATTTAGGTCTATTCATCTTGAACCTTATAGTGTTAATGATATCCAGACTATCCTAGCCCATGCAACAGATAAGAAAGGTAAGACTTATCTTGAGTCTCGTCTAAGTAATATTGCCGCTAGAAGTAGATTTAATCCTAGAGTTGGTCTACTCTACTTGGCAACAATTTTTGATTGGATGGCAGTTAATCACCAAACTAGCATTGAGCACTATATTATTGATGAAGTATTTGTTAGACTGGGTGTAGATAGACTGGGATATACTAAAAGAGATAGGCAGTATCTTGCGGCCATTCCAGAAGATCGTGCCGTTGGTATCCAATATATCTCTGCTGTTACAAGCATCGACACAGTTACTATAGAAACAGAAATTGAACCCTATCTTATGCAGACAGGGCTTATTGATAGAACAGCTAGAGGTAGGATTAAGTTGGGGGACATTGAATGACTGTAGAGATAGTATTTATTATACTTCTAGTTACAGTTGCGTGTTTCTGCGTATCGTTTACAGTAGGATTTCTGATAGAGTATCTTAGGAGTAAATGGAATGGGTGATCGAGTTAGCATTCGCTTTACTAACAAGGAAGATAAAGATGCGCCAGTGATCTTCTGTCATTGGGGCGGGTTGGGATTTGTTGAAGCAGCAGTTAGATATAGTCAGGACTTGATTGAGGAGCGCAAAGGAGGGATTGAGCCTCTAGATCGGTTGGAACCACGAACAGTTACTTGCGACTTTCTTTATAATGTTGAACGATACTATCCTATAAACCTTGGTGGCAAGGACTTCCATCGTATCTCGCATGATATCTACATGGGTATCAATGAAAATGATGGAGACAATGGGGATAACGGACACTTTGATATCGACCTAAGTGATGTTGATAAACTAAACACTTTTATGGCTGATATTGCCGACAGATATGATGATCCTTCTTGGGGATAGATATTGAGAGATAGTTATGTATGAACGAGACTTTACTAAGTGTGATGTATGCGGCGATCATCTTGGTCCTGATCGTATGCATGTAATGATTGATAACGGCGTTGTAATTAGAAACACTTATGCTTGTCGTAAGCATAGATATGTTAAAGTTATCTCTGTGTTAGGAGGAGATAAGACAGATACTCATGTCCATGATTGGATAGGCATCGATCCAGACCTTAAGGCTCTCGATGCTTTCTCCTGTTTCTGCGGAGCATACAAGTACATTACTATTCAGGAACGAACAGATCGAGAGATTGAAAACCTAGCCTTTAAATTCCGGGGAAATGAATTGTCCCCCGGATGGGAGTAGGCTCTTCGTTAATTTATTCCCCTCCGAATTCAGGACAGAGGGATTTATAAAGTGCATCAATATGGCGGGGAGCGAGACTGTACCAAGTTCCAGATATATTTCGCTTCCTCGCCTTCTAAAGAGGACAACATTCTTATCATCTGTCACCATTGTAATGACTCTATCTTTAGAGAGAAAGATGAGAGATATATAATTGTTGCCCCCGCATACCAGCGTCCCATTTATTTTCACGAAGATGATTGCTACGAGGGGTTTGTTTATGGTATGGCAATCTTTTATAAGGAGGTTATTAAAGCTTAAATAGAAATGTTTAGCCCTCACCGTGGGCTAGATTGGTATTTGTATCTCCGCAAATGTCCCTCCCACTCTAGTCCACGTTGAGGGCTAAATATAGAGGTAAGTATGGAAGATCAGTACAGGGGTAGATTTAATAAGTCTGCCCCTAAGCCTGTTCCTTATAGTAAGCATAGAATTGTCGAATATAATGCTAGAACAAACGTTGTTTCCTGTACCTGTGAGTTTGAAGGAACAGCTAAAGAATTCGAAAACCATAATACAGGTAAGAGAAAGAGAAGCGTCGGAGGATAAAGAACTGTTTAAATAAAATATAATGCCCCAATGTTACCTTAGACCCTGAATGTAACATTGGGGCATTTTTTTATTAATCTGCTTTCTTAGGATATAAAATTCCGCCCTCTTCCATCTGTGTAATGGCATCTACTATATGTAGATTTAATGCACGGTCATGTATCTCTAACATAGTCATAACAGACATGAAATTCTTACTGTGAGTCTCAAGTTTATTTATAGTCTCCCGCTGAACGTCTGCATTAAAATTTACAGTTGTTTTAATAGTCTGAAATGCTATTATAAACTGTCCAGCTATTTCATTATAATTACTAATTTCCTTACGAAATTTACGGTATTCTTTCGTCTCAAATAGTAGCGCTCCTATTAATGTAATAGATATAGCTACTAATACTAATCCAAAAGGCTCCATATAATTACCTACCGATGGATATTAGCTATTTGCTCTTTAAGTGCGTCAAAGACTTCTCTTAGTACAAGAACATCGGCATCGCAATGCTCCTTTATTAATTGATAATCTGGTTCTGATCCAGACATAGCCTTATCCCAAATCCTAACAGAGAGTGGAGATTTCCTATTATCTGTATTAAAATATTCACTAACAGACTGTAATGATCTGCGGCCTAATCTCATTGATCCACCAGAGGCGTAGTACATGGCATCAATATGCTTTCCCTTAATAAGAGGGCGCAGTCTATGATACGCTAGTCTAGCAGAGATTACTGGAATATCAAATAGTTTACCATTCCATGATACAAGAATATCATATTCCTCTAAGGCTCTAGCGTAAGCGTTTACAAGGTCACGATCATTGGTGATATCCCTGCCCTTCTCAAAGCCCTGTACGTTGCCCCAGCAGTCTGCTATGGCTCCGTACAGCATGATAGGCTGGGTGGAGAACGTTGTCTCAATATCAAAGAACCCCATCGTAAGGCCGACAAAATCTTTAGGATCAACATCATTATAAGACTGTACCGGCTCCAAGGGTGAGCGCAAGAACTTTACTCGCTCCTGCCTTTTACCCACATTACGAGCATAAGCATTCTTTACTGCGTCCCTAGTTGGTGGTTCAGAAAAAATCTCAGGAAATTCCTCCCACAATATTTTGGTCATTTCAGGTTGAGTATATCCTAGTCCTGCTAACTCTACTAAACGGCCTGTTACTTCAGGCAAACTGTTCCATGCTATCAAAATTTGTCACTCCCTAATAATTAAACTCATTATCTAGGATAGCATCTAGAGATACATCATTAAATTCTTTATCTCTACGTCTACGATCCCTTTGAGCCTCATTCTTTAGTGTTCTTACCCAAGGCTTCTTATCTTTAATATCGTCCTTGAATGCTGTATAATGGTTCTTACAAAACTCCAACGATCCTGATGTTGGACGTTCGCAAACTACGCACCTTGACATTAATTATTCACGCTCACTCTAGGTTAAATTTTCTTTTCATAATTATTGTGATCTGTGTAGCTTCTCCGATATGGTTCTTAGGAGAACAGCCCGGTATACCACACCTTTGCGCAAGTATCTGCGCTACTTCTAATTCTATACTATCTGATGCGAGAGGTTCAACTATCACCTTTCGCGGCCTACCTCTAGGCATCTAGGTATCTCCTTGCATATTCCATAGCTAAATCCATGTCAATATCATCAGCCTTACTAATCTTATAAGCTAGTTGATACGTTATTCGTTCTACTGCTTCTTCATAGGTAATATTAGGATGATCTTCTTCATCTATGTGGCTCTTAGGTACTACATTAGTACCGGATAGAACAGGCTTGGCAAGCATATGTAATATCTCACTAATCCAATCTCCGCTATTAAATCCTCCTAATAGTAAGTCCCATGTTATAATCATATCTAATAACTGGACTAGATTATCTCGTTGATATTTATTAAAAGTAAGAACCCACCAAGGAGAAATATAATAATTTCCTGTTGTATATGCGGTTTCATTTAGTTTAAATGCTGTCGGAAGGGGGCCAAAATAATTTTCCAGTCCATTTATAGTTACTCTTTTCATTTATTTCTTCCTTATCCATAAACTACCCGCACCCGCAGACTCGGCATTAGGGAATGGTAATTGTTTGGGGACTATTTTCTTTATAAGATAGGTTGACAAAAGTATTTCCCACTCCCCACTATCTAACAAGTATTTTACATGTTCCTGTTCATCCATCGCAGCCAATTTAGCGGATACAGGATAATCATCTGGCAAGAAGATATCATGGATATGCACAATAACACCAGATACTAAGTTTGGTAGCACTTTATAATATAGAATATCTACATCATTTCCGGGGTGCCATATGTGTGAAGAGTCTATAAATAAAATACTACTATTAACTAGTTCGTGAAATATTTCCTTATCAACCTCTTCAAGAGGCTTGGAAATAATCTCAAGTAACGGAGAGTGTCGTACTATCCTACCTTGAAAGGGATCAATTGTCGTGAAGCGGCAGGGTAATCCATTATCCTCTAATGCGATTAAGGTACATTCTGTACTGTATCCTGATCCAATCTCTATGATTCTATGTGGCTTAAAATGTCGGACCATCCCATAAAGAACGCCAGCATCTATGGTACTAAACCAAGTATTATTATTGTCAAAATTATGAAGGCTGCCATAAGAGATAGAAGTAATCTTATCTAATAGTTCAAGTTGTTTTTCTAAGTTCATTAAACCCTCTCCATTATCTGCTGGAATTTTTCTATCTCTTCATCTGATAGTAAATAGGGTGGAGGGTAGCCAAGTTTCTTAGCAATCATTTTAAATATCCTTCCGTCTGAATACTCAAAGCCAAGGAACCTAGAAATTTTTAGGTAAGCAGACTCTAATCTTCTACTGATAGTACGCTGATCTACGTAATACCCTTCTTCTTTCTCTATCATAGCAGATATATCTCTACGTGATAGCCTACCGTCACTCATTACATAGTTAAGCATTTGTATTTCTTGTTTATTTAATTCCCCACGTTTGAATAATATATCAATCGCTCGTTCTATATCTATCTTTGTAGTTAAGTCTACATTTATCATTGGTGCAGGATCGTATTCTCTTACATACGATAGCCTACCTCCCTTATACGGGGAGAAATTACTAACCCCTTCAATCAATACTCTAGTTAGATGTGATGATTTCTTCTTCATTAAATACCTCCGAAGTAGGCTCATCTTGGGAGCCTTCGGATATATTATACTTCGGATCATCAACTAACTTCAACATTAATTCATCTAGAGCGCTATATAACCCTTTTCTATCAGAAACAGTTAGAACATAGTCTGCTTTATATGCTGGCGGATTACCAAAATGTTCCTGTAATAGAACAGTCCCGGCTGATGAGTCCAGTAACGCCCTACCAATTGTAACCTTATTGTTAGTTCGCATATCAATGCGAACCAAGATGAATCCTAGTCTTTGTAGATACTCTACTTCATTAATATAGTGAGGATCGTCAACAACAACCCCCCTAGTAAGTTTCCGAAGCCTTCGCTCCATATAGTTGCTCCAAACCTCAGGGTCAGAGCGGTATAAAGCGTTGTAAACATTGAATCGTTTCTCCCAAGGATAATCAAAGTATTTAATAGGTCCATAGAGAAGATGGATAACTTTCTTAACCCCGTCCAGCATTCTGAACCGCGCAAGATGGTGCTTGTCTCTAAGATAGATTGCTGCCCACACTATCGGCTGCTTGCGCTTGCCTACTAGTAAAATTCTGATCATTCTAGCCCCAAAATTTTATCAAGGTCAAAGATTGTGTTGATATCCTCACTCACAATAAACTTGTCGTAGCGGATGGTTGTCCACTCTTGCTCCGAACGGTGCGCGTGGGCCGTTGCTGGGGCGCTAGGGTAGAGGCGGGCGATGCGTTCCTGCCGGATATGGTCCTTACACAGTACCTTAATTATAATGAACCCATTTCTACGCAAAACATCTGCTTCTACTTTATATCGAAGATCGTCTACTACAATATGATTATATTCATATATCTTAGCACGATATAGAAGGTGTTTAACAAATAAGTCTTTATCGTATTTCTTTAGATCGTCGGCCAAAGTTTGTAGTAACTGCCTACTCTCGCCATCCTTACCATTGACGCCATATAGATCGTAGGCTAATGCTTTAAGTTTATCGGCAAGACCTATCTTCTCAAAGCCCCACATATTGACAAGATGGTTTGCGCAGAAGGTTTTACCAGAACACATTGGCCCCATGAATGCTACTCGTTTAGCTGGGGATACAAATCCAACTGGTATCAGAGTCGGCATCTCCAACATCTTCAAACTCCTTCTTTATATGCCATCTAAACTTCTTAACCATCCCTTCGAAGTAGATTGCTACCTCTGGAAAGTTGTTATCTAGAGCAAACTTAATAGCTGTATCCATATCCTCTAGGCGACTGATACCCAAGACTGCCCCAAGATCATAGATACACTCATAAGGTGTGCTATAGGTCTTACTAGCCATAGGTAAGTGCCTCGATTTCTTTCTCTCTAAACTCAATAATAGAGCTGATACTGATTGGTGATATAGCCCCATCCGTATTCTTATAATAGACAAATCTATATCCTGCCCACTTAAGCATGACTGCGCAAACATGACAAGGTAAACAATCATTACCCATTAACTCTTGACCTGTTTTACTATCTATACCTACTAAGATAAGATAGGAATGTAGTCTATAAATACCAGCCTTGATTAAGATTGCTTGCTCTGCATGTATCTCTGCCCCACGCTCTGCATTCTGCCCATGACGGGAAGGTATACGATTACGAATACATATGCCCCCAGCACATTGATTAGTTACTCCCGCATTAAATGCTAGGTGCCAAGGGTTCCACTCATCTACACCCTCTCCAACATCCCCATACCAATCATAGATAAGCATGGCTCCATACTTTCTGCGTAAGCAGGGAGATTTACTTGCTTCCTCTAAAGCTATCTTAAAATAAGGCTCTAATCTTCTAGCAATATCTTCCATCATACTCTTCCATACTTCTCTAGGTAACGGATAGCAGACTGTAATACTTGTGGGCTTTCCCATAGAGTGTAGATAATACGAGAACAACGATCACAAAGTAATCCCCGTACAATCTTCTTATCAGCATCATAGTCGGGGCGCAATGGATGCCCTACTCTGTACATTGTACAGATAGCGCAATAACCATTCTGTTCCTTTAGAATTCTAGCGTACTCATCCGTTGGTAGAAACTTTCTTGCCACTCAGTATTTCCTGTTCTAACTCTCGGGAATCACATACCTCACCCTTGAATTCGCACCATCCGCATACCTGTTCATGGTATACTCGATACCTAATCCCCTGCTCCCGCATATGTTGAGTATCGCGGATCATTTTCTTTAACTCTTCGATATCTTCTAGTGTTCTAGTAGTCTCTAGGAGTTTACCTGTTCGTAGATGATGCCAGATTAATTTCTCTGGTAACTCTCCATGCTTCACTAGCCCTGCCCATGCGTAGGCTGTAAACTGTAGATTATGGTCTAGGAACCAAGGATCAGGCTCTTTGCCCCCGGACTTATAATCGACTACTGTATAGCCATACTTATCATAGTCATCGCTTAATATTGATTCAGTCTTATCTATCTTACCTACGATTTCAATACCCATGAAAGGTATTGAAAATTCTTCCTCAACAGATAGTACCAAGGGATTAATCTTTCCAGTATCTAGACCATGCTGATATAGCCTAAGCATTTCAGAGCCATCGGCTTCTGCCTTGATCTTCTCTGGATACTTAATAAAGACCTCCTCATCATTAATGATGCGACTAAACTCTACCTTGAATATAGTAATAGCATCATTAAGATTAAAGTCTTTATCAGGAGTGTGCGTTAGTTCTAACGCAAGATGCAGGGCGCTTCCAAGAGCCAAGAATTTATTTGTCGGCCCTCGTAAGCGCCCTTCGTATCTTAGGAAATTTGCATATGGACATGCAAAACTATGTAGCCATGAATAACTAATATGTCCTACCATAATCTATTCTGTACCATCCCCAACCAATAGCCCTAAGGCTTTAATTAGTTCGTCCTTAGGGATAATTACCTGAGTATTATAAGGCTTTCCCCTAGGACTATCGAACTCAACTACAATACAAAGACCCGGCCCACCATCGATATCATCGTGCCAATCATTTAGG
>Ga0315284_10008545_pt1 | contig 14622 bp, 36 predicted proteins | sample YL17G09_16_MG_FD_203696 | JGI IMG/M metagenome (GOLD analysis project Ga0315284, IMG submission 203696) | Sediment microbial communities from Yellowstone Lake, YNP, Wyoming, USA - YL17G09_16 | ecosystem: Environmental > Aquatic > Freshwater > Lake > Sediment | place: USA: Wyoming | collected... | reverse complement strand
ACAATTTTAGCATCTTCATTCTGAACAGCTGTTGTGCAAAACCCAAAATGATATTTAAGACATAAAGCATCTTTCATAGATTTAACTACCCATAACTGTTCACATTTTTCTTTAGGAAGCATCCAGAGATAATTATTTGGAACAAAATTTCTCCATTTATCTTCTTTTGAGACATTTTCTCCTATTTGTAATATTTTTATTTTGTCTATATCTTCAGCCCAATAGATAAATAAAATAGAATCTTCAGGGTATTTTTTTACTTTCCCATTAAATGCTATTTTTTTGGCTTGAAATACATTGTTTTGTCTTAAAAACTCTTCAGAAAGTTGATATTTATCCCAATACTTTTTAGCTTTATCATCAAATGGCTTATCAATCCAATCCACCTGCATTTCTTTATGAATGACTTTTGCTACATTAACAGAAGAAACAAGGCTTAATGTATTGTTTTTCATACAATACTCTAAAGCTTCTTCATAAGAAAGACTATATCTCTTTCTTATAAATGTAATTATATTTCCCGTCTCTGAACAACCAAAACATTTAAATACACCATTAGACATTACATTAAAAGAGGGAGTTTTCTCACTATGAAATGGACAAAGTCCTTTATAATTATTCCCATTTCTTTTTAAATCAAGTTCTTTTTGATAAATTTCAATAGAATTAGCTATTATCTTATCTATTTTACTGACATCTGTTCTTGACATATTTATAAAATTAAAAAATCCCTATGCAATTGCTTACATAGGGATTTTGTTTTTTAATTAATTAACTACTAATCTTTGTCAAAAGGAAGTTCTTCAGCATAAGCATTTACAGGTGTTGGTGTTGCTACATTATCCACCTTACCAAGATTAAAATAATACTTAAACCAACCTTTTAAAGCTATGTCCATATTATCAAAAATCTTGCTCTGTTCTTTGCTTATTTCACTTCCCACTTCAAATAGTGGTGTTGTAAATCTTGTCTTTCCTTTCTTACGAAGTTTATAATCTTTAATTGTAATCATATTAGAATACAATTTTGTCTTAAAAAACTTCTTAAAATTCATCCAACCTGCATTCTTATCATCATCTTCAGGATTAGACTCATCAACAGCTCCCGTTAATGCAGCTCCTTTAATCTGAAGGTTAATAAGCTCATATATCTCTCCATTAAACATAGCACCATACACAGATTGATGATATTTACCACCAAAACCTTCAATAGCATCTTTGTTTGCTTTGTAATCACTTCTCTTAAACTTCAAAAGAGTTTCTTTATTGCTCTTAATAACCAATTCATGGTCAGGATAATTCACTTCATTAGAATACACTCCTTGTCCTGTCTTTTCGTTGTATCCTTTTATCGTCATACAACTATCATCTAACAAAGCAAATGTGAATGGTAGTTTTGCTTCTACATTCTTTTGATTTTCTTTATCCCAATATTGGAATGTTGCTCCTGTTATCTTACCGTCTTTGTCCTCTTGAGTTGTCCATTTGAAAAACTTTTTGCACTCATTTTCTAAAATTACGCTTGTTCTGCTCATACTGTTTTTTAATTTAATTGTTTTTAACTGTTTATTTAATAATTACAAATATAATAAATTCTTTCTAATTTCCAAACTTTTATTGTTCTAATGCTTGAGATAAAGGAAGGAGTTTTTGGCTTTGTTTAGAAAATTTGTCAAAATTAAAAATTGGCAAAGTTCCCATATGTTGTGTATATCTATTACACTTCCTGTCAAAACTCATTTGAAATCTTTGTGGAATTCCCACAAGCTTCTGTTTTTTAATCTTTTGAGAAGCAAATTGCACTTCTGAATCAAGCTTATCTTTTGCATAATTTGGTCTCCATACAGAAAGAACATTATCAAAACCATCAGCCCAGGATCCTCCGCCTTTTACTCTATACATAGAAGGTTCAGGGTATTTCTTAGTGTCCTGATCAAGAATAGGTGTTGTTTGGTGCATAACTAAATGAAATGATGTATCTGTCTGTCTGGCAAAATCTACACATATAGAGCCTACATAAGCAGCATATTGGTCATCTTTCTCAGGAAAATCTTTAGGTCTTGCAAATTTAAGAAGTGGGTCTATAATAGTTCCAAATATTTCTTCTTTGTCACAAATCTTTCTAAATTCTGATAAAACACCTTTTATTGTATTATGTGGGGGTTCTATGTATAGAAACAAAAAATTGTTTTTAATTAATTCAAAACAATGTCTATAAAATTCTTCAGAAATCACTCTATCTCTGCCATAATATACATCTGTTGTTTGTCCAGCCACTGTATGTATCATATCATCAAAAAATTCTTGAGCAGGAAAATCCTCAGGGCTACAGAATACAAATTTCTTATTTTCTTCTAAAGCTTTAATTAAACATAATTGCTTGAGAAACAAGGATTTACCTTCATTACTGTATCCTGTCCAAATATTTGCTTCTTGAGGTCTCCATGTCCAACATTCATCAATTTGTTTATTATATGTTGTTGTTCCCCTTACTTTCCCTTGTTTTAAATCTTTTACCATATCATTTAAGCAATCTTCAGGCTTAAATAAATATGTATTTTTATCATCCCCTATTCTAAATGGTTCTAAATTCATAATTAAAATAGATTTTTAATTTCTTGTGGTTCAATTTTAACTTCAATCTCTTCTTTATCTTCAAAATTTTCATAAGCCCCAATTAATTGACTTACATATCCATCATTTGTGGATTTTCCTATAAAGTATTTTACAGCAGGAGCAAACTTACCACTTTTTCCACATTTCTCAACATGATTTTTAAGAATTTTAGTAATTTTTTTTATATCTTTACAATCTGGATATTTTTTCCAAAATCTGTTTAAAAATTCTTCTAGCTCTTTTATAGAAGCTATAAAATAAGTATCTCCAAATCCAACAACTTGTTTTTTCCCATAGGAAGCTATTAAACTATTCTGAAGTTCTTGATGAAGTGTTTTATAATTAATTCCTTTCTTAACATGTTCTCCTGAAATTTCAATTAATAAATCTTTAGCTTTTTGTGTAATTTCTAAGTTTTTTGTAATATAACCATCAGCCAAAAGACTTATTTCTTCTTCTGAAGATAAAAAATCACTAAAAAGATACTCTGCTCCGTCTTGTTTAATAAGTAAATGTATATATTTAGAAGGATTAAGACCTTTTTCTAAGGCTTTGGATATGTTTATTAATGGTATTGTCATTTCTTCTTATTGGTTTAAGCTCTAATATACATAATCTTTCTCTTTTAAAAGAATTATTCTTATTAAAACATTTCTTTTTAAAACATTCTTTCAATAATGATTTTTCATGAGATTCTCTTTCTGCAAGCAAATATATAGTTTCAAATGTCATAAATTATTTTATTTAGTCATTTCAATACATAAATCTAACACAATTTTTCTTTCTGTGTTATTATCTTTTTCTTCATCACTAAACCATGTTATATTACATTTATATTCTTTATACTCTTGTTTTGTAGGTTTAAATAATGCAAATTCTTCAAAATATATAACACTATCATCCATAGATTTTAAATTAGCAGAATCAGCTAAAGCTCCACATAAATAACTAGGTTTTTTTAAAACAGGCTTTTCATAATCTTTTAATATTTCTTTATAAATTTCATGTCTTTGTTGTTTTGTTAATTGTTTCATAGTTTTTAATAAATTGTTTTAATTCTTCAAGAAATTCTCCATCGTATTGACTATATAATGAATTTATATCAAATATAGCTTGTTTTAATTCTTCAGCTTCTTTGTTGTATTTTTCACTGTTTTCTTTGTCTTTAATTAATTTTGCTAAAAATGACATATTTATTTATTTATTTCTATATATTGACAATCTTCACTACATTTCCATTTCTTTTTCTTTTCTACAACTATTGTATCTGTCTTAATTGTATTCTTATCTATGCTTACAGCATAATTAGCTATTTTATTAGAAGCACAAGAATTAATAATTAAGAAAATTCCTATTATTATTGTTTGTTTCATTTTATGTATTTTAAATTGTTAATAATTCCGAAAGAAGGGCATCCGATAACAGCACCTACAAGCAATTAAAAATCCCTTGCTGATGCCCCCGCTATTTTTAACTGCGTGTAGCTGCAAACCGTTAGTGGCAAGGTGGTAAGACCTCCATCCAAAAAGTGATTACATTTCCATTATACGCCCAACCCGAACCGTTCCAAGTTTCCCAATGTGTTTTGCAATCTTTACGGTGAACAAAGTATTTGCCATATTTAGTTGGTCGTGTTTCGGGTTTATTCCAATCATAAGACACCCAGCCACTAACAGCACATTTGCAAGAGTTGGGGTGTTGTTTTTCAAATAATATTTTTAGTAAATCCATAATTTTGTATTTCAAATTTAATTTTGTGGTAAAAGCCCAACCCTCGCAAATCTGCAAAACGTTATAAAACATTAAAACGATTTTATAACAAGGTATAAAAAGAAATGTGGCTTGCACCGCCCGTAGCAGGGTTTGTTCTGTTGCGTCACAGAATTGACAGAGGTGCAACTTATTCCCCCATACCACACTTCTTTTATACCCATATCGTTATCGGCAACCCTAAAAGACATCACCGAAAGTTTGACCATAATAATGTTTAGCAGTTTCTTTTATCTTAGGTAAATAACTATCTGACCACTTTTTATCACCTTCCTCAATCAAACCTATTTTCATAACCTCAATATGAAAATCAATCATTTGTTTTTCTTCCGATGGTATTAGTTTGGCTAAAGTCATTTGAATAGTGTTTATCTAATTTGATTTGTGAGCAAATTCATTTTCTAAAAGAACTACTAACAAGTCCATTTCTTGCAATGCTTTTCTTTGTTGTTCTAAAAGCTCAATTGCCTGTTTAATTACTGTTTTTTGTTTCATTTTATTTGTTTTAATTTTTCTACATATCCCTGATTAGGAGCGTAGATTTTGTCTAAAAATACTAAATATTCTTCTTCTGTTTGAATTTCTTTGCAATAATTAGCTTGCCATAGTAAATAATCACCTAAAGATTCATGCAAGTTTCTATATTCACTAAATCCAGCATATTCTCCAATACATAGAGTTTGTCTTTGTGTAGAAATTCTCATTCCAAAAGCATTATTAGCTTCTTTAAATATAGGAGATGTAAAATTACCACTTTCTAAAACACATTGTTTCCATACAATATTAGGGAATTTAGCGTTAGAATTGAATATTTCTTGTTTAAATTCTTCTTTATTAAACACTTCAGATTTAGCTCTATATACAATAGGTATGTATTCTATTGTTGTTTTATATGTCACTCCAGCACTAATGCAAGAGAATAGTACAATTCCTAATAGAAAATAAGCCCAATTATATGTCTTTACTTGTTTGAATGTAAGAGTTTTACTATTATATTCATATTTCATTCTTTTTTTATTTCGTTAAAAAATCCTTCTTTAATATTAAAGGGTAATAATCAATATTTTTCTGTTCTCCTTTACTATATTGTATATAATTTTGAGGAAATTCTGTTTTTGTTAATTCTATTCTTTCTTTTTGAGAAAGATTTTTATCTGTGTTTAATTCATAATACAGCCAACTTTCCCAATAATTAGATTGATGTGACACTTCAAAAAATACACAAAATTGTAATTTAAAGAATACAAAGCTCCATATTGGACTCCATTCATATCTATAATCTGTATCTTCCCATTTAGTTTTCCACCCTAATCCTACAAAATCAAACCCAATTTTCTTAGGAGTGGCTGTCATATATCCTGATTTATCAGGATTATTTTTCCACATTCTTGGAAAGAAATAGGGTGTGCCATAAGCTATTCTTCCTAAATAAAACCTAATTTTAGGTCTTATAAAAGGAGAATTAAACACTTTCATCCATGTAAATTTATTCATAATTTAAATTGTTTAATATAAAAATATCTACGTTCTTTTTTAAATATTCCTTTATTAATTTGATTCCTATATGTATACCAAACAATCCAATCTCCTGTAACAGATTTGTCTATTGATGGGTTAAAATATAAAAATGTATATAAAAATATACAAAACACTACTAAATGTATTAATATTACTGTCATAATTTTTTAATTAAAGTTTGAATAGATGCTTCTAATAATATTATGGCTAACCAATCATCTGTATTTGGAGATTTTCCTATATCAGCTCCAAGCCATAAAATAGAAAATAATATCATAATTCCTAAAAAATAGCCACTAGTTATTATATTTTTCATTTTATATTAGTTAAAGGATAAGCATTAGGAATTGAATATTTGTCTCTTATTACTGTATTATTAGCTGCTTTTAATGCTGCAGTTACATGTAATTTAGCAAATTCTTTAGCAAATTTTTGTATATATTGAGAATAATATACTCTATCCTCATTATATTCTTTTTTATTAAACTCCTCTAAAAATTCTTCTGCTGTCATCATTTTCTTTTTTAATTGGTTTAACTAATACTTTTTCTTGTTTATTTTGTCTAATAGCTTCTCTCACTTCTTCTTCTGTTATTTCAGATTGGTCAAGATTAACAAAACGCTTAATTGAAAATGAAGGTTCTGCCATTCCAGTGGTCTTACCTATAGGATGTATAATTGGAACATCTGGATTCAGAAGTTCATTTAATAACACTCCTGTTCCATTTAAAGTTTTAATTATCTTCCGAAATGTATATAATTTTCCCTCTTTTGGTGTTACAACTCCAAATTTTTCATACAATTCTATAAATTCTGGAAGAAATATGTCGTTGCAACATAGCACTGAGTCTGTCATAATCTATTGATTTTTAATGTTTTGTGAAGCTAGGTTGAGTCGAACAACCATAAATTGATTAGAAATCAATTATTTTCTCCATTAAATTATAGCTCCATTATAAAAATACCCATGCAAATATAATAATTCACATGGGTATTTGTAATTAATCTCTAAAATTATGCTCCTTCAGGGACATTTGTCACTTCAGCAGCTGTAAATTCAGCTTTGAATAAATCAAAATCAAAATTCACTTCTTTGTCTTCTCTGTTGCCAAAAGCATCAGCCATAGCTGAAGAAGATTCATATTTTCTATCTGCTTTTGGAAGAGAAATTTTAAATCTCTTTTCTCCTGCTGAATTTTCTGTTAATACCACATCAGCATCAATAACAGCTTTAAGAACACTGTCACCTACTTCAAATGTATTAAGAACTAGCTCACTGGAAGCTTTTCCAAAATAAATATTTGTTGATTTGCTCTTCCCACCATTTGGTGCTGTTCTTATTAAAGTTACAAATGGATAATTATTGGTATTTACTTTTAATGTGCTAATTACATCGAATGCTCCACTAAAGTAGAGACTTTTTAAACTTGTTGATTGCATTGTTTTATTTTTTTAAATTTATGAAATTTTAAACCCACTAATGGATTTAATTCTAAATTGTGGATTCTTTTTAAAGCCTATAAATTTTAAAGATTGAAGAATAAGTTTAGCAATATGTGCTCTATTTCGTCTTAATTGACATTCTCCTTTAAAATTTACAGGTGGGACATAATCCACAGGTTTTTCATCTTTTATATAAAAATGAGTTCCTTTAGAAACTATTGTAGTTTCTCCCGTTTTTAATTCATATCTGCAAACCAATTGTGGTTTGTTATTAATTGAGTTCTTTACTTTGTAAAGATCGTTCATACTTTCCTTTGTCAAATTCATAACTTATTGATTTAGAAATTGTTAAATAAAATTAAATACTAATTCTTCAACTAACACTATCAATTAAATCTATTTGACATGTAATGTCATCATTAATAGCATCTTGTTCTTTTGTAAAAAAATTACCTTTTTCACTATAATACCCATAATCACAATAATCATGGCATTCAGCACATAAACCAAAATCTGATGTGTCGCAATCCCCATTACCTCTTGGAATTGCTCCACAACATTCACTTACATATTCATATTCATATTCGTTTTTCATAGTTTTTCTTGTTTAACTGGTTCAAAAATTACGATTTCTTCGTCTGAAAATATTGGTTTTGGCATAAATATTAAAATTTAAAAGATTAATAACCATTTGTGTTTTTCATTAGCTTGTCAAGGTCTTTATAAACAGTGATTAATATCATTATTATAAAGTTTATTACAGTGATATAAAATAACCAATACAATATTGGTTCATGATTATTTTGTAAATAAACATAGCTAAGACCAAAAATAAATTCAATTACACTTATTATTTGATAAAGTCTGAATATAGTCATGATTTACAATCTCTTTTTTCTTTATTTACAATATTATGACTAAAACAATCAAATGATTTTGTTGCTTTATATATACAATTAGACATTCCTTGTGTTTTCCAATATTTTAAAACAGATTCCTTATCTTTTCTTTCTACAAAATTCTCACAAATTAACTCTTTTTTAGAGCTTTTGTTTATGGCTAATATATTATACATAGTATTATGTTTTAAATAAATTAAAGAATATGTGTTTCCACTTTAAGAATATTTTTTCCACTACCTTCAATATCTACTATCAAAGCTTTAGCAAATGTATAATCTCTCCTACCTGCCACAGTTATCACTCTTTTTGTATTATCTTTAAAATAAGCAATAATTTGTGTTTTATAATCAAAATTAATGTTTTGTTGTTCCATTGTTACTTGTTTTTTAATTTGATGAAATTTGTTGAGGAATTGGAGGGTTTGGAAAACTGTGTGGATTTTTGTTAGCTACAAGTATTGTAGCTCCATATTTATCAATAGTTTTACACCCAGTTTCAATAATATGAAGACTATGAGCAGTAATACCCATACAATGCTCAATATACAATTTAAACGGTTTCATTTTTGTGAATCTCATCTGTTTTAGGGTTTTAAATTAATAGTCATTTGCTTCAATCCTTGTATTTCTTTATGTAAATACGCTAATTTAAACAATCTGCTATATTTCATAAGTTCATATTGAACATATGTAAATTTAGGAAGAACGTCTTTACTATTTCCATAAAGATTTAAATAACAGGCATATCTTGTTTTAATATTTTCTGTTTTCTTGTCTTTAAAATCTACAGCAATAGCTTTAATACCTAAATCTGTTTCTAATGTTTGAAATTCTGAAAAATGTCTAGCTTGAATTGGATAGCGATAATTAAGTTGTATATTACCACTAAACTTATCTAATTTAATATTTAATCCTGCTTGGTTAATTTGTAATTTCATAGTTCTATAGGTTTATTGAGGAAATCTTTTAAACACCAATCATAAGCATCACTACACTCTTGTAATGTCATTTCTTCATAAGAAGGTATATTTGAACCAGCATTAAAAGCTTTCTCAACTATAGGTTCTAATGGATATAGAGATTGTTGGAGTTCTTGCATAGCTGCTATAGCCCCTTCTTGTGAAGATTTATCAGATTCTAAACCATCAATTAGTTCACCATCCATAGAATCTTCAAGTTCAGCTAATTCATCAATAGTTTTATCTAAAGCTTTGTTTAATTCATCAATCCTTTTCTGTAATTCCTTTGTATTAATGATAGCTAAATCTTTTATTTCTGCTGTTTTCATAGATTTTGATTTAATGATAGTATTTTATTTCTCCACAATACTTACAAACTTCATGAGTAAGATTTTCTGGAATATAGCCTACATATCCTGGACAATATCTAATGCTATAAACATAGTTATCTTTTCCATATAACTTAGGCGGTATAAGCTTTTTTAGCTCTTCTTCTTCTTTTTTAGTCATAAGTTATTTATTTAAGAATTCTTCAATTTTGTTATTTAAAATATCTTTTTCAATAGCTTTTAAAGAATACCTTCTTCTGCATTTAATTACGTAATATTTTCATATCAGAGGCTTTAAAAGATGGAGATATTCTATTTACTATTTCGCTTCAATCACTACTAACAAAGAAAATATGAATTATTTGTAATTACTATCCTCTCCTGTCTTAGAGACAATTGGACTCAGCCTATTACAAATAATTCAATAAGTTTAAGAAATCTTTAAATAAACACGTTTAAAGACATTTTCTGTCTTTGTTATATAATAATGAGCTTTCTTTTCACTCTCATATATTATATATTTTGTTCCTTTAATAGTTTTCCAATATGTTGTTTGTTTAGCTTTTCCTATAGCTTTTTCCATTGTTTGAAATGTAAAAGGTTTAGAAGAGCTTGTAATTTCTTGTGCTGATGTTTGAACATAACCAAAACACAGCAACATTGCTATAATAGCAAATATAAAGATTTTTTTGTTTTTCATTGTTTTTTTTGTTTTAAAATGAGTTAAAAAATTAAAGTTACCTGATGGTATAATATATAGTTACAGCTAAAAACAAAATTAAAGCCAAAGACCTTCTTTACAGCAAAGACAAAAACAAAACCTAAGACCTGTTTTATTGACCAATTCCTCACCACATTGGGTGTAACTTGTTCAATAGAGAGTCCGTTAAGGCTCATTTTTAGTTTTGTAAAGAAGCGGTAGTTTAATATTAGTTTTAGTTATATAATTATATAAGTTTCTTTTTGTGAAAGATTATACCATCAGGTATAAAAGTGGTAGAACATCAGCTTGTGCTTAGTCCTACCACTACCTTTAAAGTGTTCCTACTTCCCTAATTGTGACAGAAATTCATCTATCACACTCTGAAAGCGTATGTCAACATTAATTCTTAAAGATGCAACAGCTTTGATTTCTTCTTGTCTGGAAGATTCAAATTCTTGTTGTTCTTTAAGAACACTATCCTGAACAGCAGAATAAACTAACTTATATTCTTCTAATAATTTCTTATTAGTATTGTTAGCCATTGCCTGTAAATCTCCATTCTCTCTTGCAATACGTGCATTTTCTTCTGTTACTAAGTTTTTAACCTTAGCTTTGAAGTAATTTACACGTTGCTCATGCTGTCTGTGAAGAGTTGCTAACTCTTCGTGTATTGCCAACAATTGTTCAGAAGTGTGATGAACATTCACCACTAATGGTGTCTTTTCATCCTTTTTCACTTCTATCCACTCAAGATTTTTAACTGTTGGAAGATTCCTTCTCAGGTTATCCAACACTCCACTCTTGTGAATAAACTGACCAATGTGAGAAGCATAAGCTTCACATTCCAAATACTCATTGTATTCAGAAATAGAAAGTTGTTCCCATCCCCAATCTTCTGACACTAATCCCTTAAGCGTTGGTCTGCTTAATTCTGGATAATCAGGGAATACAAGACTTGTAACAAACTCTTTTCTTTGAAGGTTTCTCAACAAAGTTTCCTTTGCTTTAATATTCTCCATCAAAAAAGCTTGTGTAGAATGCAATAAAGCCTTATTTGTAATAAGGTTTATAACATTTGTAGGTATTTTCTTACCTGCTGTCTCAATGTATTTCACACCTTGCAATGTTACAGTTTTCTCAGCATTATTAATACCATTCAATTCGGCATTAATATCCTGAGCTCTCTGATTACAAAGATTAGAAATTGATTGAGCTTGGCTCAATGACAGTCCTGTAATTGCTAATGAATTCTTTTTCATGGCTTGTTTTTTTGGTTTTAGTTATTATTCAATTTCTTTTAAAAATCTTTTCCAAGCATATATGACATCAGCCATTTCTGCTTTTAATTCACTAAGTCTGGTTTTGTCCTTACTAAAAGGAATTTCATTCCATTCTCCATTAAACCTGTATTTTTTAGTAATAACTTGTATAACTTCAGCACATTCTTCTGCAAGTGTTAAAGCTGCATCACCTTCGTCTTTATGTTTTCCCATATAGTTATTTTTAATGAAATTTTACCTTAATATTTTAACAACTTGTCCCTTATTTTGTCTGTATTTAACACAACAAGCATTGGTAATAATAAAATACCTGCTTTTTTCTTTACAAACAGCAACAGAATTAGGACAAGTGTGGTAGGTTCTTTCAAACTTCCAATCTTTAGCATATCTAAATTGACTAGTGGCTTTTTTAATAGTTCTGTATGAGTTTTTCATAGCTGTTGGTTTTTGTATTGTTTTTCTAAATTTGATTGTATATCAGGAAATTCTTCAGAAAGCTTAGAGAAAAAGAAGTATTGTAAAGTCTATAATATCATAGTGGACGCATCCCTAACACGTATATTTAAGATATTCAAAATGAGAACCTATTGATTCCATACATTTCTATTACAATACTTCTAAATTTTAAACAAGGTTGAGCACTACCAATGCACTTTGTTATACAGTTACGGTCTACAGAATAATTGATAAGATTATTCCTGGTATGACACTTTTTGGAATTTTGATTCATTTTCACACATTATCATCTGTGCTACTTTTTGTGGAGATTTAATGACTTAACGTAAAATCAAGCCAAGTGTTAAAATAGTAGCTGTTACGCTTATTGCTTTTACAAAGCTCTTGTCATTACCAAATACAATGGTTAGGCACTACTATTAAAAAGAAAAAAGGAGTAAAGACTTCCTTTATTGTGCTTCTACTGACCACTTTAATCTGTATAGCTTCTATGTTTCACAACAAAGAGAACAGAATGGCTGCACTTTTAGCTTTTAAGCAAAGCTCAAAAATTCAGGAATTATCTGTCCTTTCAGTTTGTAACAACTCTATAAAGAGTTATTTGTTTTTAGCTTCTAGATAAAATTTCTTGTGAAATTTCTCTCTATCTGCTGTAGTTAATTCTCCTGTTTCTTCTAAATGTTCTCTAATCCATTTGTAGCCCATGTTGATTATAAAACTATTATTAGGATTTCTTGCATCCTCTAACAATTTCATACACTCAATTACATTAGAAAGAGAATACTCAGCTTTAATTGGTTGATTACTCATAGTTTTATAATTTAAAAAGGTTAAAGAAAATATGAAACCCTCAAAGCCTAAGCCTCAAGAGTTTCACATTAAAAAGAGATTTACTTACCAAAAGAAATAGTTAGTCTATTATATTTAGACTCCCAATTAACCCAAATATTCTTTTTACAAGAAATATTTAATCTTTTGTTACCATCAAACTTTTCAAAGAATGGATGATTAGGTCTTAATGAGTTGATAAAAGCTAACATAAAATTTGTTTTTTAATTGTGACATAGTAGAACATTCTATTACCCGCTTTGAGCCAAACACCTAATAAGTATAAACTTATTCCCTAATTAAAAGGGTTTATAGTCGCTCAAACGACTGTATTAAAAATAAAGTTAGAGAGTTGTAGTCCAACCTAATCAAAAGATTAGTTATTCTACAGTAAATAAGTATTCGGTTCCTTAACCTACAACTCTCATAACTAAATACTAAATAAGCTGGTTTTTTAAAGGAAATTGTGCCATTATCCAAGCATCTCCCATACTTATTTAAATCCTTACTTAGTAATGAGGAAAAGTCCTTCCTCATCACAACCTAGAATAGTCTTTTTCATGATTTTGTTTTTTTATGGTTAAATAATACAAATTCCCTATTAGCCAAAATTTTTTTCCTTCCACAATAACACCCATAATTTCCCTTTTCTTTCCCACTCTTCACCACATTTTAGTGCAGATACAGCAGTTTTCTTACACATTTCTTTTCTTTAATTGATTGATAATCGTTTATCTCACACAAATCTCTTTTCACTGAAGGATATTCAAATGTATTCATAACTAATTGATTTTAAAGGGTTTAGAAAATACCACTCTGCATTCTAATTGTAATAAATTCGGAAAGACTGTCAACATTGTAGCTCAGATTTCTCTGTGACCAAGTGTATATCCTTTTACCTTCCTATTACAATTAGTCCAACCTTGTGAATTGGAAATGAGCATTAATATAGAGTTTTATATGGAAAACTCTTTAAAACAATAACTAACAAGACCCTTCCCAAACTTCAATCCTTACAAAGGATTAAAAAATATTATATGACCTTAGAACAACTGAGGATACACACAATAAAAAAAAGGGGTTTTACCCCCTTTTTTTAACCCAAATCCAGTTCATCGAACTGAGATTCTGGGTTGAAGTCTGTATCATTCTCTACCTGAAAGGTAGTAGATGATAAGAGTGTTAAACGACCTTCCTTTAGCAAGCTAAAGTAGGTCTTTAACATAAAAGTTTGAGGCTTGGCTCTGTCCGAGCGTAAAACTTTCATTGCAGTTTTACTTAGACCTTTTACGGTGTAAGTGTAACTGCTTGGTTTGTCTTCTGACAAATTTTTTAAATCAAACATAGTGCAGATTTTAAAACGTTAGGGGGAATCCCCAACGCTAAAAATTGAATGGGGTCGGCTAGGGGATCAGGTCCCTGAAAATATGGATATATTGGAAATATGGATATAGGGTAAAAATTTTTTGGAAAATTTTTTAGGGGGGTGTTATTGTTGTATTCTTTTTCCCTTTCTTTATTTAACATTGTATTTCTTTTATTTGTTTGTCTATTTTATTGGACACTATTGCTTTTAATTTTTTAATTGATTTAGAATTCACTACATCTAATTTCTCTACAATTGTTAAAATATTGTCGTATTTATTTAAATAATAGTCTTGAAATCTATATAAGAGTCTTTTAGACCTAATCTCTTCTATATTCATATTGTTTTTATTTTTATAAATTCATTAGTGTTTCCCATAGGAAGTTCTACATAATCTTTATGTATTCTTATTCTCCTGTTGTGGTTTATTATGTTTGTCCATATATCTTCTAAG
>Ga0315284_10008543_pt1 | contig 14623 bp, 17 predicted proteins | sample YL17G09_16_MG_FD_203696 | JGI IMG/M metagenome (GOLD analysis project Ga0315284, IMG submission 203696) | Sediment microbial communities from Yellowstone Lake, YNP, Wyoming, USA - YL17G09_16 | ecosystem: Environmental > Aquatic > Freshwater > Lake > Sediment | place: USA: Wyoming | collected... | reverse complement strand
ACGAGGCATTGGTGGTGCTCCTCGACGGCATTTCAGCAAAGGCCCAAGGACAATCCTGTTGCGTCAAATAGCTGGGGTATGATGAAATGCCAATACAAAGCTCTCAACTTTCAGGACGGCCTACTAGGCATAAGATTATGCTGCAGTCCTTCGCAACCCCTCATTCTTCATCCAGTGGCGGCGGGCTTCAGCCCGCCTTCCCAGGTTCCATTCTCGAAGCCGAGACGCAGTTTTGAGACTGTCTCGGCGCCGTGGCTTACATGTTGATGTGGGTTCGTTCTCCGAAGATGGCGGTTCCGAGGCGCACTATGGTCGCGCCTTCCTCAATGGCAACTGGGAAGTCGAGGCTCATTCCCATGGAAAGTTCCCCGCGGCCCAGGCAGCCTGGATGTTTCTGCTCGAGCGACTGGAGCAATTCGCGCAGGGCTCTGAAATAGGGGCGTGCAAGCTCAGGATCCTCGAAGAAAGGGGGAAGAGTCATGAGACCGGACAGGCGCAGACCCTGGAGATTTGAAATCGCGGCAACCATATCGGCCACCAGGTTTTGCTCAGCGCCGAATTTGGTCGCCTCATGACCCAAATCCACCTGGATCAGAACCGTGAGAGTTTTTCCGAGTACAAGGGCGGCCTGGCTGAGCTTTCCGGCAAGCTTGATACTGTCGACGGAGTGGATCACATCGAAGAGTTCGGCGGCGCGATGGGCTTTGTTTGATTGCAGGTGGCCGATCATGTGCCAGGTGAGGTTCGGCACCGAGCGCAACGAAGGTATTTTAAATTCCGCTTCCTGAATCCGGTTTTCGCCAAAATGGTATTGACCGGCAGAGATCGCTTCGAGGATGTGGTCTCGCGAAAAATTCTTGCTGACCGCCACGAGCGCAATATCCCCGGCATTCCTCCCGCATGCTGACGCGGCCGACGCGATTTCCTCATGAATGCGCCTGATGTTTTGTGAAATCCCGTTCATTCGACAGCCCCGTAATCGTGAACGAGGAAAAGCCTCACACTGTGATTCAGACAGTGAATGCTAAAAGCAGCCACGAATGACACGAATCGGCAGAGCCGAAACGAAGAGACATTATAGCAGAGCGGGCTGATAATCTGCGATTTTGCCTCCGCCACATGGGCGCAGCGCAAAGCGCTGCGCCCATGTGGCGGAGGCAAAATCGCACTCCCATGGTAATCCCTCTCTCCATTCGTGCCATTCGTGGCCAGGTTTTTTTCACTGTCTAAATCGCAGAGCCGCACACTCCTGGCTTGTTTGGCAAACGGCTGTTTGTTACTCTGGCTGCTGCGTGCAACACCGAGGGAATTTTAGATGCATTTCGTATCACAGGCAAGAACGGGCCATGTTTATCACATTTGAAGGGATCGAAGGTTCCGGCAAGAGTGTCCAAATAGCCCGGGCCGAGGCGTACCTCGCCCGAGCAGGCGTGCCATGTCTGCGGTCGCGAGAGCCGGGCGGAACGGCATTTGGCGCGGCCGTGCGCCAGGTTCTGCTGCACGCCGGCGGCCCGGAGCGCGAGCCTGTCGCAGAGTTGCTCCTTTACCTCGCCGATCGCTATCAGCACTTGCACGAGCTGATTGAGCCGGCTTTAGCGCGGGGAGTCACAGTGCTTTCGGACCGCTACCACGATGCCACCCGGGCGTATCAGGGCGCGGCCCGGCGCATACCCGCGACGTTAATCGAGGAACTGCGACAACGGCTGGCCATCCCCGAGCCGGATAAGACGATCCTGCTCGATCTGGAGCCGGAGATTGGTCTCGAACGCGCGCGGGCGCGTAATCAGGCGATTGCCTCTGCGGGTGTGGAGGGAAGGTTTGAGGCCGAGAATCTGTCCTTTCACAGGGATGTGCGCGCAGCCTATCTCGAGCTGGCCCGCGTGGCGCCCAAGCGGATCTGCATTATCGATGCCTCCGGCACGCCAGAACAGGTTTTTCGGCGCATTCAGCCGTTGTTCGCGTCCTGGTTCGGCCTGCCATAGTTTGCAGTTTCTGAATTGCAGGAAGTCGTCCGGAGCTTGGATGAAGCCGCCTTTGACCTTTCATTCTTTCATGGGTAACCGGCGAGTCGTAGAAATTCTGCGACGCGCTGTCGATCAGGGACGCCTGCCGCACGCTTTGATCTTCGCGGGCCCGGCGGGCGTTGGCAAACGCACTCTGGCGTCCCTCCTGGCGCAGCATCTGAATTGCCTTCACCCGGAAAACGGAGAGGCCTGCCAATGCTGTAACAGCTGCCGCAAGATTTTCAATGATGCCCACCCCGATGTCCGAATCATCAGCCCGGATGGGGCTTACATCAAGATCGATCAGCTGCGTGCCTTGATTGATGAGATTGCGTATCAACCTTTTGAAGGGCGCTACCGGGTGGCGATTCTGGACGGCGCCGATCAAATGCGCGTGGAGGCGGCCAATTGCCTGCTGAAGACCTTGGAAGAACCTGCCAGCAGGTCCATTCTCATTCTGGTGACGACGAAACCCTACCTGCTCCTGAGGACGATCCGCTCGCGCTCACGCATGCTTCAATTCGGTTTGATCGACGAGGCTGAGATCGAAGCCCATTTGATAAACCAGGCGGGCCGAAGCCCCGAAGATGCGCGCCTGGCCTCGGCTTTGAGCAACGGCAGCCTGGGTGCTGCGCTGGCTTTTGATGCCGACCGCAACCGCGACATCCGTATGCAGGCGCTCCGGTTTATCTCCCTGCTGCTGGGCCAGGGGCGATTTGCCCAGGCCAGCGCGCTGGCGGCCGGTATTGCCAAAGACAAAGAATTGTTTCAATCCTGGGTCGAGATCACAGGCATGCTGCTGCAGGATGTCTACTACGCCCAAGTGGCTCCGGCAAGGATGAGCCAGCGCGACATTGTCGGGGAATTGAACGGGCTGGCTCAATCTACGTCGCGCACCGCTGTGGTGGCGGCCATCCAGGCTGTGAAAAACCTCAAGGCTGCGCTGCAGCAAAACGTCAATCGTCAGCTTGCTTTGGAAGCGCTCTTCCTGAGAGAAACGGTCCGTATCTGACCAGCAGAGAGAAAGCGCGAGAAGTCTCGAGCCGAGGTTCTGCGCGCATCACAGGTTTTTTTCCAGGCGGGCGATACGAGACTTGAACTCCGAAGCCTTGGAAGAATCGGGATACTTTCCAAGGAAGTCTCTGTAGGCCTCCAGCGCCCTGGCTTTATCTCCCTTCTTCTCATAGGCGCGTCCAAGGGCATCGTAGGCAGCGAACAGGTTCGGCTGGTATTCGATGGCATCCTGGAAGCGAGAGATGGCAGCCTCGTAGTTGCCTTTCTTAAAATAGATATTTCCTATTTTGAGATTCTTATCAGCCTGGAGCGGATTATAATCTTTTTTGAGCACGGTTTCGGCGTCGGTCTTGCCTTCCGCAACTCCCGTGTCACGGATGAGCCCGGGTGGCTTCTTGGGAGGTGTCTGCTGGGGAAACCCGGCGCCCGTGACAGCCGGCAGGACCAGGACCAGGCAGCTCAAAAATCTCTCAAACCGCAACATCGCTTACCTCCTGTAACCGGCGTCCTCAATGGACCTTACGTTGTGGCATATCAAAGCATGACACAATGTAGCGAATTAATTTTCTCTTGTCAAAAATCCGTCCATACGCTAGTATTTTGTTAAATTCGGCATTTCGAAAAAGCCCAATCGTCATTGAATCCAGTAGGCGAAGCAGAGTTTTAATTTAACGGGTCCACAATACTAAGCCGGATTTCATTATAGCCTCCATGGGAGAGAGCATTCATGGTAAATCGTAAGCTGATCCGGCCGAGCTTGTCCGAGATCAAGGATCAGATGCCCCGCTATGGGGCCGCGCCACGCAAGCGCGTGCCCCCCGAAATGACCAACGCGGAGAACTATTATTATATCAAACAAATGGCGGCCAAGACGCCGATGGTCGTCAAACTCGTAGATGGGGAAGAGATCCGCGGCATTATCGAATGGTATGATCGAAGCTGCATCAAGGTTCACCGGCAGGACGGGCCCAATCTGCTGATTCTCAAGCACGTGATCAAGTATATGTACAAACAGAATGAAGATCACGAACCCGATCAAGAGCCGGATGATGTAGATCTGGAATAGATCGCCTATAGGCAGAAAAGGGGACAGTACTCTTTCCACTCCGTCGCCGGCTTTTCAATGGATGGAATGGAATGAGTAATGTCCCCTTTTTGTCATAATTACACAGATAAAAGTCGCCCCTTGTGACGGAAGCTTCGATTTTCACGCCTCTGCAGATCGGCATTACCACCGGGGATCCTGCCGGTATCGGCCCTGAAGTGTCCTTGCGCGCGGCTCTCGACCCGGGACTGCCGAGCTGCTGTAATTTGCTGCTGTTTGGCGATGCCGAAATCCTGCGCAGCCAGGCCGCGAGTCTGGGTCTGCCCTGGGAATTTGACTTGGTTTCGCAGGAATTGTTGCATGGAACCGGGCTATTGCCCGAGCGCGGCATCGTTCACGTCCCCGCACGACGCGACCTCATCACCCCGGGAACAGGCTCGTCGGCCGGCGGCGAAAGCGCCGCGCATAACATCATGGCGTGCGCCGAAGCCTGCCGCAGCGGACGGCTGCATGCCATGGTTACGGCACCGCTGAACAAAAAGTATTTCAATGAGGCAGGATACCCCTTCCCTGGACACACCGAGTTTTTGGCACATCTTGCAGGCGTGTCACGGTTCGCAATGGCATTCCTGGCCGACCGCCTCAAAGTGGTGCTCGTGACGGCCCATCTTCCCATGCGTGCGGCCATCGAAGCCATAACCACGGCTGCCATTCTCGAAAAGCTGGAGATCCTGCTCGAAGAGTTCCCGCGCCTGGGGCTTCCATGCCAAAGGATCGCAGTAGCCGGATTGAATCCGCACGCCGGCGAAGCGGGCCTGCTCGGACGGGAGGAGATGGAGCAGATTGCTCCTGCCCTTGAGCAGGCACGGGCGCGCTACCCTGCGGTTGTCCTTGATGGCCCCATTCCTGCAGACACGCTCTTCCATCGCGCAGCAGAAGGAGAGTTCGATGTCGTCCTGGCCCTTTACCACGATCAGGGGCTGGCGCCGATCAAGCTTCTCGCATTCGGGCAAGCGGTGAATGTGACGCTCGGACTGCCCTTCGTCCGGACATCCGTAGATCACGGAACCGCATACGAAATTGCAGGTAAGGGGTGCGCGCGCCCGGAAAGCATGCTCTCCGCAATCCGCTGGGCACTCCGGCTAATAAAGTGCTGAGTGCTGAGTGCTGAGTACTGAGTGCGGGTCAGAAGAATAAGAATCTTGTTATCGAGAACTCAGAACTCAGTACTTCTTCCGCGGCGTAGCGGAGATCTTGTCCAGGGCCCGCTTGACTTCGTTTTTGATCAGGGCGTTTTCCGGGTAGTCGCGCTCCATTTCCTGCAGGAGCTTGAGCGCTTGTTGCGGCTGGTTCTCTCTCAGATAAATCACAGACAACAGGATTTTGGCGAACGCCGGATAAAAGCGGCCGCAGGCAATGACCTTTTTCAGGTTCTCAATCGCTTTCTGCTTGCTCCCTTCGATCTGATCGAAGTGCACGAAGAGACGGAAGAAAAAATTCAGGTTGCTGACGACGTATTCGACGGATCCCAACGTCATATAGGCATCGCAGAAGGGGGGATTCATGGTAAGCAATTTGCGCGCGTACTGTTGGGCTTCCTTTGACAGCGAATAGGTGCGGAAGTACCTCTTCTCGACAATGCCAACATAGTCAGTTTCCACCGCAGTTGACATGAGCATTGCGAACATCGCTTCGCGGTCTTGCGGATTCGTCGCCAATCGTGCCTGAGCGCGCTTTCTTGCTTCATCGGTCATTTTAAAAAGCTCTACGCGCGCCGTCGGATCGGGCTTCACTCTTTTCTTGTCGGTGACTTTGTTGTCATCCGCGAAAAAATCCATTTCCAGGATTTTCATGCGGTCAAACTCGAAAAACAGGTAGGCGGCACTGCGTACGGAATAGACCAGCGGATTGTCCGGATGGGCGCGCTGCTCTGCATCGAGTATGGCATACGCCCCGGGGAAGTCGAAGTTGTAGATCCGGTTGAAGGCCCGGTCCAATGCGGTCGGCGGCTGGACACCCTGTGCGCGTCCTGAGGACCCGGCGACCAGCAGCCATACCCCGATACATATCAGGTTTTTCATGCCTTGCCTTAAATACCCCATTGCAGCGCCTGCGGAGGCCTGAGGATCCGGATTTGCGCGGACTGCTTCATTCGAAATCCTTCAGAATCATTGAACAAGGAGCGCTTCCTGCCCGCATGAAACTTAGAAATTCGCCGGAGGATAACAGCCCTGAAGGCGGAGCGTCAAGCAAATCCTCTCTCCAGAAACTTCCCCAAGGAGGGCCGGTAATTCACCATATGTTCACCTGGCGGCGCGAATAACTAAAAGTTTCTTTTCTCAATGAACGACGCCCCGTCGCAAGAGCTCTGCGTTGAATCTTCGCCGCCATCTCGATCGCGGGCCCGATCCCAATTCGCTTGACCTGGCGCTTCACGAACCTTTACCATGCGGTTTCCCAATGGTGTTGAATTCGGAATTCAATTACCTCATGGATGGATGGAGATGGCGATGAGTGGAGGCCTTACAACCTGGAAGATCAGCCCGATTCGGAATAAAATGGCTGAGTACCGGCGTGCCCAGGGAAACTATTTCCTGCAGGGAAAACCGGTGATCGAATCTAAAAATGGCGGCAAGATCTATTCTCTGGTCACACCACCCTCGGGATCACGTGTAGCACGGCGCCGGGTCAGGCTGATCCTCGATAACCTGTCCGTCCAGCCGTGTACACCTGATCATACCAGGAATCTCCCGATGGCCCGGACACCCCATGTTGTCACAATGGCGGTTACCTACAACTGTCAATGCAATTGCCTGCATTGCTCCGCAGCTCATCTTCAGGAAGAAGTTCGGAACCAGCAAGATGCCCTCAGTTTTGACGAATTGCGGGGCGCCATCGACCAGGCTGTTGATCTGGGCAGCACGTGCGTGGTTCTGACGGGAGGCGAGCCGCTCCTGTATGGGAAGATCTTCGATCTGATTGCGGCCGTGGACAAATCGCGAAGCGTGTGCACTATTTTCACTAATGGCGAGTACCTGACCGAGACCGCGGTCGCGCAGCTGAAAAAGGCGGGGGTCTTCGGAGTCTACGTGAGCCTGGATCGTCCATCCGCGGCCCGGCACGATGAAAACCGCGGGCGGCCGGGACTGTTCGAGCAAGCCGTTCAAGGACTGGAGTGGTGCCAAATCGCCGGTATCCCGACCGGGATTTCCACCTATGCCACGAAAGAGAATCTCCGCAACGGCGAGCTCGACGCCATGATGGACCTCGCCAAGTCCCTCAGGGTCATCGAGGTATTCATCTTCGACGTCATTCCCACCGGCAGGCTGAGCGGGCACCGCGAGTGCGTGCTGGATGAGAGCGAGGCCGATGCCCTGCGCGAGTTTCGCAGCAAATACCGCGAAAGGTCGGACTATCCCGGCATCATCCACCAATCGATGTTTTCGAGCATTGCCTATCCCTGCGTGGCCGAAGGCTGCCCTGCCGGCATGGTCACAGCCCATGTCCGGGCCAATGGGGATGTCTGCCCGTGTGACTTCACCCCGCATGCTTTCGGCAACATCCGGGAACGGTCATTGAAGGATATCTGGAAAACCATGACGGCGAATGATCTCTATGCCAAGGCCTCGGCACGGTGCCGCCTGTCTCAACCTGCCTTCTGGAACAAGCTGGATGCACTTTGCTCCGTGAAAAGCTCGCATTGAAACTGCAAAAGCAGCCACGAATGACACGAATGGTTCGTGTCATTCGTGGCTGTTCTTGCAGTTTAGCGGGATTAACCCGCTTTTCTCACCAGATTTCGTAGCGAGGCGGCGCAGACGGGTATGGATACAAGGCGCGCGACCGGAGGGCTCCGCAGGCGTACTCGACAGTACGTCGAGGAGCCCGACCGAGCGCAACGCAGTAGACATGCCCGGATCCGCCGCCGCAGTAGAAAGCTGGTGAGAAATGCGGGTTAGGTCAGCAGGTGGACCAGAGTGCGGACGCCGAATCCGGTTGCCCCTTTGGCTGCAAAGGGCTGGCCGTCGTGGTCGAGGTCCACGCCGGCAATGTCGAGATGCACCCAGGGGGTGTTATCGACGAATTCCTGCAGGAATTTGGCTGCGGTGATGGCGCCGCCACAGCGATTGCCGACGTTTTTGATGTCGGCAATCTGGCTGAGGATAGCCTTGCGGTAGTCCTCGTCAAGGGGGAGTTGCCAGAAGCGCTCGCCGGTGAATCTGGCGCTGCACCTGATGCGCTCGAGGATTTCCTGGTCGGTTCCCATCATGCCGGCGTTGATCTGGCCGAGAGCCACAATGATTGCGGCCGTAAGGGTGGCGATATCGATCAGGCGGGTGGCTCCGAGCGTGCGGGCATAGGCCAGGGCATCGGCGAGAATCAGCCGGCCTTCCGCATCGGTGTTGATAATCTCGATCGTTTTTCCCTGGTACGACTTCACAATATCTCCCGGCTTCGTGGCTTTGCCGCTCGGCAGGTTTTCCACTGCGGGTATGAGTCCCAGGACCGCGTGGCGGGGACCGAGTTCTGCAAGCGCGGCCATCGTCGCGAGCACGGCCGCACCCCCTGCCATGTCGGCTTTCATGTCTTCCATTTTTTCCGAAGGCTTGATTGAAATCCCGCCGCTGTCGAAGGTGACACCCTTGCCGACCAGGGCGTAATAGGGATCGCCCTTTTTGATTTTTTGCCCCGGGAAGCGCAGCACGATGAGCTTGGGGGGCTGCTCACTGCCTCGACTAACCGCGAGCAATGCGTTCATGCCCAGTTTTTCCATCTCAGCGCGTTCGATAATCTGGACCTCGAGGCCCGTCCTTGCTCCTACCGCCAGGGCATGTTCGGCGAGCTTGCTGGGGGTCATGACGTTAGCCGGTTCATTCCCCAGGGTGCGCGCAAAATTTACGGCATTGCCGAGGATTATGCCACGCCTGATACCTTCCTCCGCTTCGTGCAGCCGTACCTTGCCCTCGCCCAGGAGTACAAGCTCTTCCACATTGCCGGTTTCGATATCGCGCGTCTTGTAGATTTCGGAATCGTAGTTGCCGTGCAAGGCCCCTTCGGCGGCCACGCGCGCAGCCTCAGCCGCGGGAAAACCGCCGCACAGCAGCAAGGCGATGCTCTTGCAGCGCGCCAGGCGCGCACTCCGGGCAGCCGTGCCGGCTATATCTCGGAGACGTGCCAGGTTGAATTCGGATTCTTTGCCGGCGCCGATAAGCAGAAGGCGCTGCGCCTTCAGCCGGGCAGGGCGGTGAATGAGGCAGGTGCGATGCAGCTCCGGCTTGAATTCCCCGGTCGATAACACCGTGCTGACCAGCCCTTGCGTGGCCTTGTCCATAGCCTTGATCAAAGGGGCGCCGGCCTTGTTTTCGAAAACAGGGCAGGCCAGCAGATCACATGTTACTGCGGCATATCTTCCAGTCTGGAGCTCGATACGCATGAGCATCTCCGATTTTTGTTCATTCTAACGGTGCGATTTCATGGCGGCTCTGGTTTCCCGGTCCACTTCCTTGCGGCGCTCCGTCTCGCGCTTGTCGTACTCTTTCTTGCCTCGTGCCAGGCCCAGCTCGACCTTCACCCGCCCTCGTTTCAGATAAACCCGTAATGGGATCAGCGTCAATCCCTTTTCCTGGGTCTTGCCGATGAGCTTGCGAATCTCCTGGTGGTGCAGCAGCAGCTTTCGGGTCCGGACCGGATCGTGGTTTTGCCTGTTGCCATGGGAATAGGGGCTGATGTGACAGTTTGCCAGCATTGGCTCACCGTCTCTGATCGAGGCGTAGCTGTCTTTAAGATTGATCCGGCCTTCGCGGATCGATTTCACTTCCGTGCCGAGCAGTGCAATCCCTGCTTCCAGCTTCTCCAGGATGAAGTAATCGTGGAAGGCCTTCTTGTTGGAAGCAATGAGTTTCTCGCCCGAGGTTGTTTTCTCCATAATCCGTTTCAGCTCGTCGATAGGCAGGTGACCACGTAGTCATGTGCTGCTTCCTGCCATGGGCGCATTACGGGGATATCCTCCCGCAGCAGGCGCGTGGGAGCCAGGATCGAGCAGGCCGGACGCGGCGCCGGGCGCGGAAACTCTTGTGTCTTGACTGGTTCAATACGGACACCGGCTATCGCCGCCCACGCAACCGAGCGGAGTGCCAACTCATACCACGTGCACGCCCCGCTGTTGGTCACATGATACGTGCCGCGGCAGTCGGCCCGCAGCATCGCCAGCGTTTGCGCAGCCAGATCCCGCGTGTAGGTCGGGCTGCCGCGCTGGTCGTCCACGACCCGAAGGAGCTGGCCTTTTCCGGCGGCGTCCACAATCGTACGGATGAAATTCTTGCCGTTGCAGCCGAAAAGCCAGGAGGTTCGAAGAATCAGGTGGGACGGGCAATGCGAGCGCACGCACTCCTCACCGCGCAGTTTCGATTTGCCGTAGACGCTCAGCGGATTGGGGGCATCCTCTTCGTGATACCCTTCAGGTTTGGTGCCGTCGAAAATGTAGTCCGTGCTGTAGTAGACCAGAAGAGCGCCCGCGGTCTGAGCAGCCACGGCAAGATTTTTTGTTCCCTCGCCGTTGATGAGGAAAGCCTCTTCCTCATGCGATTCACAATAGTCGACATTAGTCAGGGCGGCAGAATGGATGATGACGTCGGGGCGGGCCTCCTGCACTCGTTCGCGGCATTGCCCGGCTTCCGTGATGTCCATCTCCGGCAGGTCGAATCCGATGGGATTCTCAGCGGCGAGCGCCCGCATCAAATCGGTGCCTAACATGCCGCGAGCTCCAATCACCATGACCTTCATGAGCCCTCATCTCACAGCTCGTCGAGCATGCGCTTTCGGTCCTGGTACATGCGCTCATAGTACGTGCGGTATGCACCGCTCTTGACGTGCTGCACCCAGGCGGAATTCTGGAGATACCATTCAATGGTCTGGCGCATTCCGGTTTCGAAAGGGATTTCCGGATGCCACCCCAACTCCTGCTCAATTTTCGCGGAATCGATGGCGTACCGGCGATCGTGGCCCGGCCTGTCGCCGACGAAGGTGATCAGCTGGTCATCCTTTCCCAGGCTGTTCAAGATCAGGCGCACAATTTCAAGATTGGTTTTTTCCGAGCGCGCGCCGATATTGTAAACCTCTCCCGGCCGCCCGTTCTGGAGAACGCGCTCCAGGGCCGAGCAGTGGTCAAGAACATGAATCCAGTCGCGTGTATAGAGCCCGTCTCCGTATATCGGCAGCGGTATGCCCGCCACCGCGTTGGTAACGAGCAGCGGTATGAGCTTCTCGGGGAACTGGTAAGGGCCGTAGTTGTTCGAGCAGCGCGTGATCAGGCAGGGGAAGCCGTAGGTGACGAACCAGCTGCGCACCAACAGGTCGGCCGAAGCCTTGCTCGCGGCATAGGGGCTGTTGGGCGCGATCGGGGTAGTCTCGGTGAAGGCGCCCGCGGGACCCAGGCTGCCATACACTTCATCGGTCGAGACTTGCAGGAAGCGCACAACCCCCGCCTTTCGGGAGGCCTGCAACAGGTTCAACGTGCCGACGATGTTCGTGCGTGCAAATTCCGAAGCGTCCAGGATGCTGCGGTCGACATGCGACTCGGCGGCGAAATGTACCACTGCATCCACACCTGATTTCAGGATTGCACCGAGCGGCTCCGGATCGCAGATATCCCCTTGAAAAAACTGGTATCGGGAATCCGCCTCCAATCCCGCGAGGTTTTCCAGGTTGCCTGCGTAGGTAAGCTTATCGAGCACCACCACGTGGTAGTCGGGATAGCGCGACAGAATCGACCGCACAAAATTTGAGCCGATAAACCCGGCACCCCCCGTCACTAGTAATCGCAACTCAACCATCCTTTCTATTGACGATTGACGATTGACGATTGAAAAGCAGACATGGATATGCTTTTCATTCGTCAATGGTAAATTTCCACTCGCGGCCTTCCAAGCGATAAGTTACTTATGCCAACCGACGATTGCAGCATAATCCAAGCGCACCTTTCATGCGTCAATCGTCAATCGTAAATCGTCAATTCCCCCGTAAATCGTCAATTCCCCCGTAAATCGTCAATTCCCCCGTAAATCGTCAATTCCCGCTCACGGCTTCTCTTTGAACTTTCTGGGCGACCAGATTGGTCGCGCGCAGCAGGGATTCGAAGGTGCCGGCGTCTGTCCACCAGCCCTCTAGGATGTCGTATTCCAGCTTGCCTTCGCGGATGTAATAGTTATTTACATCTGTGATCTCGAGTTCGCCTCGGGCCGAGGGCTTCAGGGTCTTGACGATATCGAAGACCTCGCCGTCGTACATATAGATTCCCGTGACCGCGTATTTTGACGCGGGCACCTCCGGCTTTTCGTCGATGCGCACGATTCGATTGCCCTCGATTTTGGCGACACCGAAGCGCTGAGGGTCTTCTACTTCCTTGAGCAGGATGCGGCTTCCGGAGCCCTGCTTCTTGAAGTTCTCCACATAAGGCGCGATCGAACCTTCGATGATGTTGTCGCCCAGGATGACGCAGACCGGATCGCGGTCGGCGAAAAACTCCGCCAGCGCCAGGGCAGCGGCGATACCGCCTTCGCCTTCCTGGTAGGTGTAATTGATGTGTTTGAGCCCGAACTCCTTGCCGTTGCCGAGCAAGCGGAGGAAGTCGCCGGCATTCTTGCCGCCGGTCACGATCAGGATTTCGCTGATGCCGGCGCCGACCAGGGTTTCGATTGGGTAATAAATCATCGGCTTGTGATAGATCGGCAGCAAATGCTTGTTCGTGACTTTTGTGAGTGGATGCATGCGGGAGCCGAGCCCCCCCGCCAATACGATTCCTTTCATAGTTCAGACCTCGCGATAACTTTTAGCTGCGCACGCTGCAACGAGAGCATAGAGCAAAGGCATTAGTATACCATATCCTCTGTCCGCGGAATCCGGCTTGACAAAGAAGCTTCTGGAAGCTACATTAACATCATGAAGTCAGTGGGTCTCAAAGTGCTGAAGAACAAGTTGAGCGAATACGTCCGAATGGCAGCGAGCGGAGAGACGGTGCTCGTGACCGACCGCGAGACGGTTGTGGCCGAACTTGTTCCGCCCCGGGCTGATCGCAGCCGCGACGTCGCTGACGCCCTGCTGGCCGACGCCGTGCGCAAGGGATGGATCGCGCCGCCTGCCCTGCCCCAAAGCGGCCCGCCGCCACGACGGCCCGTCTGCTCCTGGGCGGCGCTTCACGTCGAGCTCCAGGCCGCGCGGGAGGATCGGTGATCTATCTCGACACTTCCGTGGCTCTGGCGCAGCTCTTGTCCGAAGACCGGCTCCCGCCGACCCTTCTCTGGGACGAACCGCTCGTGTGCAGCCGGCTGCTGGAGTATGAATTCTGGAACCGGATTCACGCCCGTGATCTGACGGCAACGCATGGCGAGCTTGCCCGTCAACTCATCGGTCGGGTTGCCCTGATCGAGTTGTCCCCGCCCATCCTCGCACGGGCATTGGAACCATTCCCTTCTCCGGTCCGGACGTTGGATGCGCTTCACCTCGCGTCCCTAGTTTTCCTAAGGGAACGCGGCCAGGCGGTTTCCCTGGCAAGCTACGACGAGTGCATGGTCGCGTGCGCCGAGGCGCTCGGCATTCCGATCTACTCCCTCTTGAACGCCTGATTACCAGATCACCTTCACATCGTTATACTTGGGAATTACCCGGTCTTTGGACAGAATACTCATATCTTTTAGCAGGGCAGTGGCAAGGATGATGCGATCGAAAGGATCATTGTGGATGTCCGGCAAGGAGGTCGATGCAATTGCGACACGTCGATCTACAGGTATTTCATGAATCCCATGCTGTTGTAACGCACGCTCAACGAACTCGCCGGCCCCAACCGGCAATCGGAGTCTGTTTCTTTTGACTAGAATGGCGATTTCCAGCGCGGATATCGAAGAAATATATAACTCATCGGCGTTTTGAAGGATGGTTTGCTTTGCGCGCAGAGAGAGATTCTTTTGAGCGGATGCGAGCCAAACGAAAGCATGCGTGTCGAGGAGGAGCATTAGCGCAAATCCTCCGGCCAATCTTCCGCTCCCACGGGCGCGCAAGGATCGCCGCGAAAAACCGCCCCTTTGAGCAAGGGATCCTGTTTCAAGGGATCTCCAGGTTTCCGATGCGGAACAAGGTCGGCAACCGGCTTGCGATTGCGACAAATGGTGATCGGCTCGCCGGTTTGCTGGAGCTCGGCAATGAGCCGGGAAAGGTGGGTTTTCGCCTCATAAATGTTGATCGCCTTCTTCACTCCTGGGTCCTCTGTAACCGAATTCAGGATAGCTTGGTTGACCAGACTAGTCAAGTCAATCTAAGGTATCTTTTTTCTGCAGTTCGTAGAGCTTGGCGTATTTGAAGAAGACGGAGATGGCTCCCATGATGGCAACCATCAAACCGGGAGAGCCGTCCAGGAAGCCTCCCTTCAGCAGGTAACCTTTGGCAAACGCGGCAATGGGATTCCCCAATACCTTGAGCATCGAGGCCGTTTTTTGCTTCTGCCGGTAATCCTGTGCCGCCAACGTGGAATAGGTTTCCAGGCGTTTCAGATATTCGGACAGGCTGCGAT
>Ga0315284_10008542_pt1 | contig 14623 bp, 16 predicted proteins | sample YL17G09_16_MG_FD_203696 | JGI IMG/M metagenome (GOLD analysis project Ga0315284, IMG submission 203696) | Sediment microbial communities from Yellowstone Lake, YNP, Wyoming, USA - YL17G09_16 | ecosystem: Environmental > Aquatic > Freshwater > Lake > Sediment | place: USA: Wyoming | collected... | reverse complement strand
GCCACCTGATCACCGACGTTGAGGCCGGCGACAGTAAAGGTCTGCTTCGCGGCAACGATAGTCGCAACCGAGACGGGGGTCAGCGTGAGGCTGATCAAAGAGCCCCCAGCGGGTGAGTTGACCGCGGCCATACGCAGCTGTTGCGTAGAAAAATCTTCATAACGAGACATGGCGTTTCTCCATAAAACTGTTGGGAATATACCGCTTCAGCGGCGCTTGTCAACCACAAGCTGTACTATAACAGCAACTTCTGTGTCAAGTAAACGTTTTGCTCCGCGCGCGCGGGCGCACCCGTGCAGGGCAGTACCCACGCAGGAGCCGGGCTGGGCCCGGGCAGAGCCCTCAGCCGCGGCTGGGTTGCGTATGGTTCGCGCCGAGGCGGACGAGCAGGTGGAAGCCCCACCCGATGTCGCTTGCGCCACAGTGGTGTGGGTCGTAGTGGTGGCGCCCCGCGCGGGCGCAGAGGCAAACCCGGTTGCGGAGAGCGACTTGTGACGCGTCCCTGTGCGGGTAGCCACGCACGTGGCCGCCCCGGGTAGTGTCAGTGGGGGCGGTGGGGCGGCCCCCGTTGCCCGTACCGGGTTGGCCCGGGTCACGGCCTGTGAACCAACGAGCCACGCTTTACCTTCGGCGATGCGTTGCAGTTTCAGGGTATTAGTCGCCTTGGGCCGGCGCGTCGTGCCGCCCGCAGCAATATAGTCGAGCAAACCCTGCACCGCGAGGTATATATGGGTAAACCCTATACCCTGTATTGCTACGAGGCGTGGGTCCAAGCTCACGTGCGACTCACCGTCGTTGTGACCTCATCGCTACTGAGGGTCTGGTTTATGCCGCTAACTTGTCGGGACGTCTGGGTTACCGTCAGTGGTGCCCCGAGCTGCAATCCATGTATGCGGTGCAGTTCTGCCAGTTGTGTTGACTGCTCGGTAGACAACGCCCCAGCAATTTGGTTGTTGAACAATACAACAACAGCGTGGTTGTTCGGCAGATTCCCGCCGGAGAAACTCAGAGGGCTCACACCGAAAGTGCTCCATCCTGTTTGGTGCGCGATGGATGTTATCAACCACTTTTGCACATTAGATGCAACGTCTTTGTCCTGCACGTAGAGTTGGCTCCCCACAGGTATTAGGTCGATGTAGTTGGCTATATCGGTGTTGTCGTCAGTCAGGGTGTCAAGGTAAATCTCGGTGGCTGCCGATTGTGTGGCCGAGTTCCATCGCATGTGGCCGGGGCCGGGGTCAGAAGCTGTCGTCGTAGTGCTGACCTTGAACGCCAGTGGTGTCAGGAACGCCGTCGACGTGCTCGCCGTCAAGGTGCGAGATGCGTATGACCACACTGTATCAGCCGTGGTAGACGCACTAGGCAAAGCCAACAGTTGCGCAGACTCCGCACCAGTTAGCCCAGATACACCAGTCTCCACCGTGAAGGGCTCGCCGCTGTAATCGGAGTGGATGGTGTAGCTTGTGGGCGCGATGATGCTGGAGCCATCAGACCTAAACAAGCGCACATTCACATCCGTAAACACTAGCGCGGTGGTGGCGTTGATGTTGTCGATGCGCAGATTGACTACATCCGCATTGATGCGAATCGAACCCGGACCCAAAAATGTCATTGCACCAAAGAACGTGCGAATGCCGACCTCTAGCGTGAGCGCGTGATTGTAGAACGCGCCCAAGCGAGTCTTCTGGGTAAATCCGTCCACATCGTTAGCGTCAATCTGGATGTTGGGACCGTCCAGCGAATACTCAGTGCACGTGGCACCGTCTACGCCCCAAGCTGCATAGTTAGGTTCTATTGGCTGGCTGAGTAGGAAGGTTGCCCCTGCTGATGCCCACACCGCAAATGATTGCGCCTCGGCACGCCCTTTTTTGCAAGCCCGTAGCCGCAAGGTATCGCCAACCGTCACACCGCTGGACACCACGAAGCTGTAGGCCGTGCCAGTGACAAAGGATGTGTTTAGCTCTAAGCCAGTGGTCACGTTGAAAAGCTGCACTCGCGTGTCTGCCAGCACCGTCGCAGTGGCCGCTGCCGGGAAGACGGGCGCAAAGGTCGTGCCATCGTCAGCCGTGTGAAGATTGAATCCGGGGTGTGGTGTGACGCCATCGCTCATGACCACGCGCACGCCCTTCAAAGCCGCGCCAGTGTCACCGTAAACCGCACCGCGCACAGTCCTAAAACTGGTGCCGTTGACTTGAACCAAGTCGTGCCAGTTGAATGCAGGTTTGCCCTGAAAGGTGCCACCTGCGTCAAGGTTGAATCGAATCCAGCGCATGAGGGTTGCGCCCGTGTTGCCTGCCGCTGAGTCGGTAATCGTGATGCTGAATTGCTTGGTGTTCCAAGTGACCGGGCTGGCGCCGTGGTCGGTAATCGTTGGGCTTCCGTTGACCGTGGGCGCACCAGTGGGCAGGCCGTTGGCAAGTGGGTTCAAGCCAATCACGTATAGCTGGTCCTCAAGGTTGCCATACGTTGCAATAGCGTTTGTCTCGGCTTGATCGAAGCCGTCTTTCTGCACCTTCAATGTCAGCCAGTTGCGTCGATCAAAGTTGCCGTGTGTCGCATCGCCAAAGACTTGAATCAGTTGGTCTATCGGGCCTGTTGTGGCCGCGTTGGTCGTGGTGCCGCCGTCCGTTTGTTGGTAGCGGATTTGCAGCCCTGCCGCTGTGTCTACCGAGTACAGGGCCGCATAGATCATCGTTGCCACACCCGAAGCCGTGTAGCGCAGTCCGTCCCTGCTCAAGAAGTTGATGCCGCTTGAGAACTCCCAGCCTTCAAGGGTAAAGGAGTTGGGGCCGTTGCTGCTGATTGGGAATGCCCGGTTGCGCAATGCTGACTGCGCGATCCAGCTTTCAACCATAAACGAATACCAGTTTTGTACCGTGGTGGCTGTCGTGACTGTGAAGCGGCTGGTGCCCGTGTTGACCGTGCCCGTGGTGCCGAAGGTCAGGCCCGTGGATGCTGTGTAGGAGCGATCTAGCGCCTGCTGCACTGGGGTAGCGAGAACGCCACCAGACAATGCTCCCGTAACCGTCACGCCCGCCACACGAATTGGTAATCGCCCTGCGAGCTGGATGGTGTAGTCCACCGTGCGAGAGCCTGCTACCGTTTCGCTCCAAGTCTCGCTGGTGCCGCTTGAGTTGGTGCGAAAGCGCTCTGTTGTGGTGCCTGTGTCGTAAACCACCACCTGAGAGCCTGCCACCAAAGATGTGAATGCAAGGCCGCGTGTAACGGGTGGCGAACTGACGGTGATGCTGCCACCTGCTGTAGTGGTGCTGGTGGTAATTCCCGCTGGCACTTCGACAATGATTGAATTGGTCGCGCTGTTGTTGCGTATCTTGAGGGTGTAGCCACCAGCCACAGAGATATTGCCCAATGTGTACGTGCCTGCCCCGCCGCTGCCAAGCTCAATGTCAGCCGTGGCCGTTGGATTGGCAAAGCTGCAAGTCATTGGGTAAGTGCCAGCCGCGCCAGCGATCCGCATGCCCGTGGTGGTTGCGTTAATGACCGTGCCGCTGTTGATGACCGTTGCCGCTGTGACCACTACGGGCACAGAGCCAGCATTCCATGTACAACTCGTGTATGTACCATGCGCTGCTGCGAACTCGGCAAACCGGACGAATGACACCCGCGTGACGTTGGCAGAGCCTGACGCAGAGCCTTGCAGCCTGTAGCCCCAATGCCCACTGGACGACATAGAGCCATCAGTGAGGGAAAGCACACAGCTTGCGCTCTGGTTAACGTCAAAGTAACGGTCTAGGCTGGCCGGGTTGACCAAGACATAAGGCCCGTTATAGGCGTATGTGGGCCAGTTCTCGACAACGTTTTCAAACCCAAGGGAGAAATTTGAGTCTGTGAGATTGGTTGCAGTTGATCCATTGCCAACAGCGAGGCCCAGCTTGGTCGTGTACACCGCTTGCGCGGCACTCAGCATGTAAATGAGCGCCTTCGTGAAGCCGAAGAACTCCAAGTTGTCCGAGCGGTTAGCAGCCAGCTCAGAGACGGTCGTCAGCGTTTCAGTACCCGTGACGCTAATTTTGTTGGTCTTGGATATTGCATTAAATCCAATGTTTGCGTCGTAGTTTGATGTGTTGTTTACCGAAAATTCGATGGCTGTGATGTTTGCCCAGTTGATCGTGCCGCTTGCAATGTTGGGGGTGCGCCCGCGCCTGACGTACCACTGATTTACGCGGCCACTTGCCGGGAAGCTGTTCCACCATCCTTCGCCCGTGCCTTGTTTGTAGCCCGGTAGATCGGCTGTTCGGTGATACCCGCTAAACCCTGCGTAGTTGCCAGAGCCATCCACAAAGATGACACGCAGTCCACCGTTGGCAAAGGTGTCTAGACGGTCCGCGCAGTTAAACACGTTTGACGAGTGAACAAACTGCACATAATCATGTGTTGACAAGTCCAGCGCAGCCGCAAACGTGACACGGCAACCACGCCGCCCTGTGTACGAGGAATGCGAGAAACCCGGACCGTCAGCGCCAGAGCCTGTATTCGTGTGGTACGTAGTAGGCGCAGAGCCTTCAATCAGGGGCGCAGTGGGCGTGATAGTTCCGTCAGAAGACCACACCCGCACGGAGTTGCTGTTAATGGTCATTTAGCGCCTGCGCTCCAGTTGCCACTTGCGGCGGATGTGATGGTTGGCATTTATTCGTGTCTAGTCGATTACGAATACCCCGTCAGACGCAGTGGCCTCGGGGAAAAAGATTTCAAATGGGCCGTTGGTGGCCGATGTCTTCTGGGCCAGCGCCACGACCCCCACCGCCCGGTTGCCCTTGGATGCGTTGTACACGAGACCCGCCACGACATCGCGCAGTGTCACACGCTCCCAGCGCGCGTCGTCGAACGTGAGCACTGCGGCCTCGCCGTCTTCCACAACCTCGAAACCCTTGAGCAGTGTGCCCCCGGGGGCGTACCCGGGGCCTTGCACCTCGCCCTTGGGCGTGTAGGTCTGGGTGTGGCTGGCGATACTGGCCGCCTCTGTGTAGAGGGCCAGCATGTAGCGGTCGTCCTCGTGGTGGACACCGCGCATGATGTCGGCCTTGTAGTTGGATGCGAAGCAAGGGCGGATCATGCGCCACCTCCACCGGTCTGTGTGTTACTCACCACGTTGGCGCCTTTGCCCCCCATGCGGTTGCCGTCCGGCGCTGTGGGGTTGCCTTGCGCTTCCCCCTGCCGCACAACAACTTCCTGTGGCGCTTGGCCGGCTTGGGCAGCCATCGTCTCTTGTTGTCGCTTGAGTTCGGCCTGCACTTCCAACTGCTCGTCGGTCGGCACGATGTCGTCCACCGGCATGGCGAGGCCCTTGGCCACCTCGCGCAGGATGGCTGCGCGGCCGGGGATTCCAACGATCTCGGCGTCGATCGGGTTCGCAGTCGCCTGCAGGAACTCGACACGGCGGACGTTGAGCTGGTCGCGGTTGGCAAGCGTGACAGCGCCGCGAGGGATGATCTCGCAGTCGCCTTTGATGTCCGCGCGGTCCACGTACTGCATGTTCCAGTTGTACTGGGATGTCACAGTGGGGCCGATGACTTCGAAGTCGATGTGCATGATGACTTGCCGGATACCCTTGCCTGCGGAGCCCATGAGCATGGACAGGCCAGAGGCCGTGCGGCCGGCGCCACCCACTTGGCCATCACCGTACACGTATGCGGGCACACCGGACTGCTCGTCGGCCATGCGCGCGAACTGCTGGTACACCTGCATAAGCGCACCGCTGCGGTCATCAGGCTGATTGAAGCGGACTGCGGGCTGGCCGGAGCCCATGGGGTCAGACAAGGTCTGCCAGATTTTCCATGGGTACAGTTTGGTGATCTTGGTGCCCTGTGGCAGGCGATCGGTGGATATCTCCACCTGTGGGCCGGAGGCGATGCCCATGTTGTTGGACAGCGCGCGTGCTGACGCGTTGCACATAGCCTGCACGTCTTCGATCAGCTCAGGAATGCCAGAGCCCCAGAACGACCCGGGGCGCTTGATAAAGCTGGTGGTGCGGTAGGGTTTGTCGCCCAGTGGGTCGTAGTTCAACGTGGCCTTGATGACCCAGTTGCCTACTTGCCACAAGTGGGCGTCATACATCTTGGCGGTGTCGGGCACCTCGTCTGCGCCCAGACCCCACTCCCGGAGCATGCGGCCGGAGACGCGCCCCCAGAACTCAAGGGCGTCGAACTTGCCCTCCTCGGAGCGCCACACGTTGTACTTGTTCTCTAGGTTCGCCTTGGTGTACTCGGCGGACCACAGCCACTCGGAGTTCTGCCCCTGCTCCAGCACGGCACGGATCGCCTCCTCGTCATACCCGGGGACCCCGATCAGGTCAGACAGGTCGGCCTCGGACAGGCGGTGGTGCTCGATGGTGTATCCGTCGGTCAGCCGAGTAATGCCCGGCTCGGGGTAGAAACGGAACGGGTCCACGCGGGAATATGTAGGGGCTAGTTTCTCAGTGACCTCGGGGGCGTAGGAGCCGTCAGCTTGTCGAGCCCAGTCGAGCGAGCGCACGCGACGAACCGTGGGGCCCTTGAGAATAGCTAGCGGGTAGGTACTCAGGTCGGAGAGGAACGCGTCGAACGAGTCGACGATCCCACCCTCTACAAATTGGTCTGTTATCAGGCGTTGGTGGCGCTCGGCGCGGTCGGCTGCGTCCTTCATCACCGCTTGGCGCGCATCGTCGTTGGCCTGCTCCTCCATCTGCTTCATCACCGTCGGGTCGATGGGCATGCCGCTCTGGATCACTTGGATCACCTTCTGAGCTAGCTGTGCAGTGATGGTCTGCACGAAGTCGGGTGGCATGTCGGGGTCTGGTGTTGGCTTCAGCGCGAACGGGATCATCCCCTCGTCGAGCAAGATGTCCCGCAGCCAGCTCTCAGCGCCGCGGCACTTGGTCTCGGTGATCATCATGAACACCTCGGAACCCCCTTGGGCCCGGATGTCGTTTAGCTTATCCGGCTCGTACTCGCCCTTGCGCTGGCGCAGGCTCTTGAGCATCTGGCGCTCGATGGGCTGCTTGGCATCCCGCGCCTGCTCCCAACACCGACGGACGTAGGCCGCCAGAGACTGGATGTATGGGGTCGCCTGCCTCTGGGAAGCCGCCGCTTGCGCCGCGCGCTGTGCCTCCTGAGCATCTAGCGTGCCGTTGGACGTAAAACTGATGAGGCCGGGCATGGCTGGTTAGTACAACGCGACGATAAGCGTGGCAGAGGTCCCGGTAGTCGCGACGCGAACACCGGCGACAGGGAGAATGGAGCCCGCCAACACGGTGTACTGGCAAGTGTCTCCAGAGGCCCGACTGTGTTGGATGGTGATGGTGCCGGCGCCGCCAATGTAGAAGCCACGGGCCGGTCCGTCTTGGAACAGGGTGGTAGCCGTGTCTGTGGTGATAACTACCTTGCCAAATTCTGCTGGGGGTACGAGCATGGTCCACTCCTAATGATGGGCTGGAATATACCATGTGGCTGTGATCACGTCCATGCGGACATGGACACGTCCTCGACCTCCAAGACTTGCGCTCCCATGCGCCCGCCGTGCTGCTGTGCATCCGCGTGCATGCACAGGTACTGTAAGGCATCCGAAAGGTGGGAGGCCATGTTCTTCTCGGGCTCGTCGTCCATTTCCCCGGACTTCTTGGCTTTGTACCGGTATTTGCCTCGGAGCGCGCCGATGAGCAGCAGGCAGCTGGAGTCAATCAGGAATCCAGCGCCGCCGTCCACCTGTCGGTTGAGAAACTGGTCCACCGCTCCGATCCGGGCGATGAGGGAGTTGGTGTGTGCGGGTATGGCCGGTAGCCCCTCCTGCTTCAGGATGTCGTACACCGTGCGCTCATCAGTCTGGACCCGCGAGCGACCGGCGGGGTCACCAATAACCAAAATCGGGGCCCCGGGGAACTTCTGAGCCAGTAGTGGTCGTAGTATGGTTCTGATAAACCGCAGTACCCCCATGCCGTCCGAGGTGGCCTCAGCCATGACCAGCAGTCGGCCCTGCACATCTAGCTGCCCAATGGCCGCCGATGGGTTCAACCCGAAGTCCAGCCCGATGAGTAGGGGGCGCATCCCGTTGAGGATCGGTCGCAGGGGGTTCTTGGCGATGTGGAAGTCCGCGTCGAAACTTTTCCATACGGGCTGGCCGGACAGGCTCTTGCCGAACTTGGCGTGGATGTAGACGTCAACGTAATCTTCCCCCTTGCCCATGGCCAAGGTCTCGTAGTATCCGGATGGGAGCAGGTGCAGCCAGTCTGCGTCCGGGGAGGTGCCGGACGGCTGGATGGTGACGTGGGTGTTGGCCGGCGGGTTGGTCAGCAGGTTCTCGAAGTAGGTGTCCATGTCCGGCGGGTTGCTCATCCCCCAGATGTGGTAGTTCGGCTTACCGTCGTCCAACACGCAACCCATGCGCGGGCGCCCCTTCTCATCCATACCCCACTCGGGCTTGTGCGGCACAACCATACCGTCTGGATATCGCCCGAGCCGCCCCTGCAGCGCTTCGTAGATGTCCTTGTTCAGCTCCCGGAATTCTTCCACCACGGCGAAGGACAGCTGCAGCGACAGGAGCCGGCGCACGTCCTGCGCATCGTCAAGGCCCCGGAACAGCACCTCGCACCGGATGTCCCCCACCTTCAGCTCGAACTTCATCTCGGACTTGAAGTACGTGCCAGCGTCACCGTCCGGGAACCACTTCAAAAAGTCGGGTATAGACGTGTCTCGTAGTTGCTCACGTGTTTGGCGCACCCAGACGCACCGGGAATGGCGTAGCCCGTCCCGCCCCTTGGCCATGCGGCCGGCGTGGTAGAGAATCTTAACTATTCCCGCGGTTGTCTTTGAGCTTCCTACTGGTCCGCAGATGAACGAGGCGAATTTCTCAGAGACGAAAAAGTCCTCAGTGCTGGGCACCGGTGTGAAGACGAGACTCATGGGGCGTCCCCGACCTCGAAGGACTCTGCGTTGTGGTACATGGCTTCCTCTATGGGCAGGTCCGGGAAAAGGGTAAAGCGGGGGAGGGTTTCGGGGCGAGCGGCCGGGGCCTTGTGGGGCAGTATTACCCCCTGAAACTTCGGTTTTTCCTCATTTTCGAGCGTAATTTGCTCGTTTTTTGGGGTGTTTTGGAGGTTTATGGTGATGGAATATCCGGGCCCAGCTGCCACTTCTGCGGTCTGTTTCGGGGCTAAACGGCCCCAATCTACGAGGTTTTCGAGGGTTTTTACCCTCATGGCGGCCGGTGTATCGACGTCTTTTGCCATCCGGTAGACGTCTGCAAGCAAGTCTTCGGCCAGCACACGTGCCTTGGCGGCAAAACTGAAGCCATTCTCAGTGAGGTCTGCCTTGTAGTCCTTCAGGTATCGCTGGTACTGGGGGTTCCGGGAGATTGCCTCGAACTCCTGCAGCGTTAGACACTCGTGGGTCAGGAAGGTGGACAGCGGCTCGTTGGGTCCGAGGGCGTTTCTGGCCTCGGCAAGCGCCAGTTCGCGCAAATTCTGATCGGCAAGGATGGATGGGTGCATGAATCTACTAAGCCTCGGCGTGCTTGTGGAATAGTTGAGGTTATACCATGGGTGGGGCCGACTGGGAATACCAAAACACGTGGATGACAAAGAAGCTAGGAGGGTAAAGATGAAAAAATAGGCCGTGTGTTACGGGTAAGGGATCAAGAAGGGGGGCCGGTGGGGTGGCTTGGACGGGTGGGTGGGGGTACTCAACTACTATCACCTCAGCTTCGCCCAAGGCTAGCCCTACCCTCGCGCCCACCCAACTACTATCACCTAGGCAAGGGCTCTGCTATATATTCCATAGCACTACCCCCTCTACTACTATCACCTTTTCAAGGTTTTAATCCCATGGGATTAGCAAAAAGCGCTTGCCTTATCACACCAATATGTTATAGTTCAGGTGTTGATTAATTTTGATCAACAAATACCTTGATTACTTTTTAGGAGTTCACCATGGCCACTAAAGCCCTTGCTTCCCCCGTCGACACTCTAATCCTCGCTGCTGGCAAAGCCGCCGGTACTATGTACAGCAAAACTTTGGAAGCCGCGAACCTTGCAAAGGCTGAGCTTGACGGCTCCAAGCCACTCTCCGCGCGCATCGCGGCCGTAATGACAGCGCACGCGGACGCGTTCAAAACTGCCGGTCACAATGTCCGCGCGATCTTTTCGGACGCGTTGACGCTGCATGCATGCGCTGGTGACCAAGTTGAAATCAAGGGCCCAAAAGATAGCGTGCAAAAAATGTCCGCGTCCAAGGCCGTCGACACACTCGCCAAAAACCCCATGCGCGAAGCTGCGAAGCAAGTTCGTGAAATCCACGGCATTGGTCGCAAGGTAACCCCGAAAGTAGTTAGTAGCGCGCCAAAAGCGGACGCGTCAACGCTACAACGTGAAACACTGGCCGAAGTCGCAGAGCACATCAAAGATGTCGCATTCGTTTCCAAGCTCACAACCCTGCTAGAGGTTGCAGGTTTTATCCTGCAGGCAAAAACGGCCACAACTCGGACCACGCGCGCAACCCGCGCACCGGCCCCCATAAAGCTGGCGGACCTTATGGGTCAGGTTGTGAAGGGCAAAGCCCAAAGCGCCAGCACCTAAGCCCCCACAAGCCCCGAACGGGGCTTGTCCTGACCCGGCCCCTAGGGGCCGGGTTTTTTGTTGTCCACCGAACTACTATCATCGCGCGCGCCAGCGCGGCACACGGTGTACTACTGTCATGAACCCGGACTGGGCGGGCTTAATCCCATGGGATTACACAAAGGACTACTAGGTAGGAAGTACACAGAATGGCCTGCGGTGTTGTAGATTGAACACATATAAGCCGTAGGGTTTTAGTTATCCACAGGCCACAGAAAAGTATACCCACACAGATTAGTCGGGTTAATCTAATAGATTTTGAAAGTGGCTCTGGCATTGGGTCCGGTGCTATACTTACTATAGCAAATTACGTGAACGAGTAGTGGATACGAAATAAAAATAGTTATAGCAAAGAATGGCATGGACAAAGGGCTGCAGCCGTTTGCTTAAATTTTGGGCAGGTCCGGCAGCCCCGAAAAACAGCAATAGTCTATTATTTATTAGATAAGGTATATATATATATATAGGGGAATTTTTGTGTTTCTATGTTCGTAGATTTGCGCCCGTAAAAAAGTGTCTCCAGAAAAACTGCTTATACCTCTAAAAACTCATCTATTCGTCTAAAGTCTTTAGAATCAAGGACTTACGAATTTTAGACAAACTAATTTCTGTCTATTTCCATCTATTTTTGTGCCGATCTAAACTATTTTCTTTCGTGGGCGCCAAAGAATTCACAGCCTACAACACAATCCTTTTCGTAAATTCACATGGTAGACACCTGCCTGCGTACAAATTTAGACGCTTGACAAGCACATCAAATTCATGTACAATGTATTTGTGAGTCGAAAAGCGTCCACGGATTCTTTAGATTTACCCGACTGCCCGGTGTGGTTAATCCCATGGGATTAGTCGGAGCCTAGTTTCCTTACTTGATCTTTACTTTTAGGAGCCTCCTCATGCCGCCCACAGCGCCTTCATCCCCCACCGTCCACCCCGAGTTTCGCAGCTCCCTATCAGGGTACACCTGCTCCGACATTCTGAAAGAACTCATAGAGCGCATGGTGCATACCAACGGGCTGGAGTTCTGCGCACGGGGTGACATCTATCTCGCCAAGTGCATGCTCGACGATCGGTTCCGTGAGATTCGCAAGCTGCAGGCCCAAGCCTAATCCCGCGGGATTAGCGTCCACCGCCGCCAGTCGGATACTGGCAACTTGTTTACTTCTGGAGTTTCCTATGACAACATCTACCTTTGTAACCAGTCACGTCCGCAACAAGCAAACGGACATCCCCGCCCCTGCGGACCCGTTCAAGGACGCCGACACCGGCCTCCCCATGTTTAACAGGTACCGCAAAGGGTTGCAGCTGTTCGTGCTGCACACACGGGATGGACACCCACGCGGCATGATCTGGGCAGGTTCCAGCGAAGCGGCTGCCGGCCGCGCTAACTCCATCGTCGGCTCCGGTGCGTATGTGGCCCGGGCCAATGGCTCGAAGTGAGGAGTAAGTAATATGAAAGCCCGCACTAATCCCATGGGATTTACTGAGACCACTCTGCTGTTGCCGGCCCACTGGGCCTGCGCCCTGATCAACGGGGACTATGACACCATCGAGGGCATGGAAGCCTGCGTCATCAACCACATCGAGGGCCTCTACGGTTCCTGTGTTGACTGCACCACTGACGCATCGTTCTACAAGTTCCATGACGCCACCGCCGACGGTGTGCTGGCCTGTGACTGCTTGGAGTTTACGTTTATCAGCCACCCCACCGAGAAACCGATATGAAAAACCCAACCCCCTCCCCATCCCGCCGTGCATGGCGCAGAGAACGCAGCAAAGCGATGGCCACACTGTTGCAGTGCATGGCCGCCCTCGAAGGCGTGACCCTGCCAAAGACCTTGGACGTGAGGTATCTACGTCAGAAGCTGTTGTCATCCACCAGCCCGCGCCTGCTTTCGTCCGACATTAACGTTGCCCTCTCGCGTGTTGCGCGGGAGTTCGAGGCAGCTAACCCCAAACCACGCTAAGGAGTACTGTCATGAATAACGAAAAAGTAGCAAAACAGTTTATCAACCACAGCGGGGGCCAAGGGTCCAACTTCAGGTCAGAGGTTCTGGCCCCAGATAAAACTGTGCTGTACAGCTACAGCACCCTCGTGGCGGCGCACATAGAGGGTCGCCTGTTCATCACGACCGCACGGCATTCGCCCACCACAGACCGCCAGCTTAGACACGTCGAGATGGAGTGGGGGTACATCCGGGGCAATAAGTATTTCGTCGCCGACGTTGCAGGGGGTGGGTCACGCGGCAATGTCCAGCATTACCTGAAGGCGGCTGTGGAATCGCTGGAATCCTTGTGCGCGCCACGGATTCGCATGGCCACACGGGTCGTACACTGGGCATCCTATTTGCGGCGTATGGAGCTTGCGGACGAGATCATGGCGCTGCCGGCATACGGGTCGCCCGTGACGCCCGAGTTCATGGCCACCGAGTATGCACGGGCAAACGCGGCCCGCTTGGGCCTTAATCCCACGGGATTAGCGGAGTTCGACAACGACATGCTGCTGCGTGTCAAAGCCATAGCGGCATTGGAGGGATGACATGTTCGCAATAATTCTCGTGCTGTTCATCGCCCTTGTGCACCACCCCGCGCCCCCACCGATGGAGCCATACATCTGCTACTCGGGAGCGTGTGCATGACGGCTACGAAACCCCCGCCAAAGTTGGTGTACAACTTCAAAGAGATGCGCCAAAAGATACGCAGGTCTGAGCAGCTAGTGCTGCAGATGATCAGGCACCCTGATGCGACCGAGGAGATGCGCAAGGAAGTCACGGACTCGTACCGCTGCGCGTATGCCGGCTACACACGGGTACGTGAGTCCTTGCGCGGGCATTTTCCAGACTCTGCGCGGCCCACCAGCATGCAGTACCCATGGTTTGATAAGGAAAACGTATGAACACATACCAAACCGAGACCCGAGAAATCGGGGGCGTCAGCTACCGCGTCGAGTGGCACTACGACCACGACATAGGCGCCCCACAGAATGAGTCCGACGGGCATGGGGTGGTGGTCGAACTGGGCTACGACCCAGAGGAGGACCCTGAGCTGGATATTGAGGAAGTAGTGCGGCACAAGATGATGCGCAGGCTGTCCAGCCCTGACCACAGGCACACGCGCGGTGTGGAGTACTACGACGTCTGGGAAACGCTGAAGATCGCCAAGCATGATGGCTGGGGTGTCGCTAATCCCACGGGATTAAGCCCAGAAGAAGTGACCATGGCCGCCATTGAGGAGGACTTCAACTACCTGCGAGGCTGGTACAACGACGACTGGCATTGGTGCGGGATTACTGTCATAGCGCTGGACGAGGACGGGGAAGATACTGCGCAGGAGGAGTCGCTGTGCGGCATAAGCTCGGACGATGGCGAGTACCACGAGGAAGTTATCAGGGACCTCGTACAACAGATTAAGTACCACGTGCGGCAAGCGGCCAATGTGCTACAGATACCCCTGCCCTTCGAACCCACTACCACTTGACAGCCACCCCTGTTTGTGGTATACTTGTATCTCAGGTGGTAAAGCACCTGTCTTTTTACTTACCCTTGTTAACTAATCCCGTGGGATTAAGGAGTTCTCTATGAAATCTATTGTGTGCGTCTCGGCTGGGTGGACATTCGTTGGGGTGTACACCCCGGCGACGGCGGAAAAACCAGCATACCTCGCGGATGCCTCATGCATCAGACGGTGGGGGACAACCGCCGGACTTGGACAGTTGGCGCTCGAAGGGCCGACGGCAAGCACGGTGCTGGACCCCTGCGGGACGGTCCTGCTGGAGAACCCACAAGCTGTGCTGTTCGTGATACCGGCACCGGGGATGTAGACGTGTCGCGGATCGACGGCAACGGCTACGGCGACGGCTACGGCAACGGCTACGGCAACGGCTACGGCAACGGCAACGGCTACGGCAACGGCGACGGCGACGGCAACGGCAACGGCAACGGCAACGGCTACGGCAACGGCAACGGCAACGGCAACGGCAACGGCAACGGCGACGGCTACGGCGACGGCTACGGCTACGGC
>Ga0315284_10008541_pt1 | contig 14623 bp, 5 predicted proteins | sample YL17G09_16_MG_FD_203696 | JGI IMG/M metagenome (GOLD analysis project Ga0315284, IMG submission 203696) | Sediment microbial communities from Yellowstone Lake, YNP, Wyoming, USA - YL17G09_16 | ecosystem: Environmental > Aquatic > Freshwater > Lake > Sediment | place: USA: Wyoming | collected... | reverse complement strand
CTGCGGCGGTCAGTGGGTCTCGCCCAGGACTCTAGCCGCACCGTTCTTTGCCGGAATGTTCGGCAAACAGCCCCTGGTTCCTTCGCCCGAGGTCGGCGGGGGTGATGACCATGATCATCTCCGGATCCGGTTCATCCGGGAGTTGAACGGTCTTGAGGTAGCGGAAGCCCGCCTTCTCGTAAGCCCGGATGGCGGCACGGTTGGAGGGCGCCGGTCCAACGACGCAGCTCGCGGCCCTACCCGGGAAGACGACCTCGTCGAGGAAGCGGCGGAGGATGACCGGGCCCAGTCCACGGTGGATGTGACCGGCTTCCCCGATGAAGAGGTCGAGTCCGGCCGTGTCCTCGTCCACCCCGACGTGTTCGGCGTATTCGGGATAGTCGTGGATCATGTAGGTCTGGATGAGCCCTATCCGGACGCCCGCGCTGAGGATGAGGTAGCAGTCGGTGGGCGCCTCGCCCCGGATCCGCGGGAGGTAGGTCCGCTCCACGTCCTCTAGGCTGGCGGGCGGGTTGCCATACCATTCGGCCACGAAGTCCCGCCGGCGCCAGGCGTAGACCAGAGGCAGGTCGGCCTCGGTGAGGCGACGGAAACCGATGTCGACGGGCGCAGGGCCGGCGCCGTCGGCGGGGCCGCGCGACGGGCCGGTCACGTTCGGGCCTCCCCCGGCGTCCGGCGCCTGAGGGAGAACCCGGATAGCCCGAAGATGACGACGAGTTCCACGGTCAGGAGGCCGACGACCTCCAGGGCCAAGGTCCGGAAGAGGCTCTCCGGAAGCATCTGGATGAGGAGCGAGTCTTCGGGCAGGAGCCAGAACTCGTTCGTGAAGAGGGTCTCGTGGAGCAGGGTCCAGAAGGCGTTGAAGTCGATGACCGCGGACGCGGCCAGGGCGGCCCAGCCCAGGAGGAAGACGGCGGCCCCGGTGATGAGGCCCCTGGCCAGACGAGCCCAGCCCCCCCGCCGGTCCAGGACCCAAAGGGCGGCGGCGCCGGCCAGGGCCAGTCCCAGGGCGGCGCCGCGGACAGTGCGAGCCAGCCCGAAGAGGGAGCGAACGTCGGCCATGTGGGCGACCTCGATGGCCATAAAGGCCGGACGGCCCGGCGGCCCGGCGTCGAGTTCCGCCCGGTCGAACTGGAGGTCGGGTCGCCTCGCCATCCCGTAGTCAAGCACGCGCGTAATCGTCCAGACGAGTTGGTCGGACGTGAGACCGGTCGCGGCGGGTGTTCCCGTGGCTTCAAAGCTCTTGCGGTACGGGGGCAGATGATAGGCGACGACCTCGATGTCGGCGAGAAGAAGAAAGGTCGGCAGGGCCAGCCCAACGACGAGCGCCACTAAGGACAAGACGACCCGACGAACCATTTGCCCGCTCACCACCCGTCCAAGACCCTATTTCGTCGCGGGTGACGCGAAGGTCCTTCTCGTCGCCGCCCCCATCCGCGACTCGGTCCCCGCCTCCCGCGCCCAGCCCCTGTCTCCAGCCGATTAGTCAGAATTTGCTATAGGATTCAGTCGAGGGGCGACGAAGGTGTCGGTAGTCATTTCCAACGGAGGTAGCAGCCCATGAGCGGACGCCCGTGGCACGGCTCGTGGCCGCGCGGACTCCCCCTCTCTCTCGACTACCCGCCCGTGCCGGTCTTCAAGTTCCTCGAGAGTTCGGCCAAGAAGTACCCCGACAAGGACGCCATCATCTTCCAGGTGGGCGAGGGAGCGACGACCTTCGCGGAACTGTGGGAGAAGGCCCAACGCTTCGCCACGGCCCTGGCTGAGTTCGGCGTCGGCAAGGGTGACGTCGTCGCCATCCAGCTCCCGAACAGCCCGCCGTTCGCCATCGCCTACTACGGCACCCTCCTCACCGGCGCGACCTTCACGCCCTGCAACCCCCTCCTCTCGGCCCCGGAACTCGAGCACCAGCTCGTCGACTCCGGCGCCGAGACCTTAGTGGCCCTGGACATGTTCGCCGCGACGGCCGTTGCCGTGCGGGAGAGAACCCGGGTGAAGAGGCTCATCGTGACCGGGATTCCAGAGATTCTGCCGCCTTTCGCCCCCATCGACGTGTCCGCCTGGGGACCCGAGGCCTACAGCTTCCAGGCTCTCGTGGCGGGCACGCCACCCGAGCCGCCGGCGGTGAGCATCGATCCCGGGCGTGATGTGGCCCACCTCGCCTACACCGGAGGCACGACCGGCGTGTCCAAGGGCGTGATGCTGACCCACCGCATGGTCGTGGCCAACTCGCTCCAATTCAGCCATTGGTGCACCGGAGGGCGTCCCGTCCTCCGCGAAGACGGCCTTCTCTACATCGAGGACCGGCCCGACGAGCGCGACGGCGAAGGGCCGCCCGGAGACGCGGGCGGGAAGTGGGAGTACCCGGTCACGCCCGGGCACGGCAAGGCCCTCATCGTGGTGCCGTGGTTTCACGCCATGGGGACGATCGGCTACCTCAACTTCCCCGTCTACACCGGCGCCACGATGGTGGTCCACCCGCGTTTCGACGCCGGCGCGTACCTCGGGGACATAGCCCGGCACCAGGCAGGCGTGTTCGGCGGCGCGCCTCCGCTCTTCCAGGCCATGCTGAACCACCCCGATATGGCGGGTAAAGACCTGTCCTGTGTCCGTCTGGTAGCCAGCGGCGCCGCGCCCCTCCCGGTCGAACTGCTGTCGGCGATGCAGAGCCGCTTGCCCAACGGCATCCTCATGGAGGCCTACGGCCTCACCGAGGCAACCATGGGCGCGACGGCCAACCCGGCGAACCGCTCGGGGACGCGGAAGGCCGGCTCAGTGGGCATCCCCATCTTCGACACCGAGGTCAAGATCGTCGATGTCGAGGACGCGAGCCGCGAGATGCCGGTCGGGGAGCTGGGCGAGGTCGCCATCAAGGGACCGCAGGTCATGGTGGGGTATTTCCATCGCCCCGAGGAGACGGCGGCCGTGCTCAGGGACGGGTGGCTTCTGACCGGAGACATCGGCCGGATGGACGAGGATGGCTACGTCTTCGTCGTGGAGCGTAAGAAGGACATGCTCATCTACAACGGGTACAACGTGTACCCGCGCGAACTCGAGGAGATTCTCTTCACCCATCCCGCCGTGGCCAACTGCACGGTCATCGGCAAGCCCGACCCGGCCGTCGGCGAGTTCCCCAAGGCCTTCATCGTGCTCAAGCCGGGCGCCATCACGAGCGCGCAGGAAATCATGAGCTTTGTGGCGGCTCAGGTCTCGCCGTACAAGAAGGTCCGCGAGATCGAGTTCCTGGATGAGATACCGGTGAGCCTGGCCGGCAAGGCGCTCAAGCGCGAACTGCGGGAGAGGGAGCAGCGGAAGTCCGAGACGGCCTAGACCCGGCCGCCACCGACAGGATGTCGGGTTGGCGGGGGCTACGGCCCCGGGGTCAGGAGGAAGAGCCGGTGAGGCTTCAGCCAGCAGAAGCGCCGACACGGGGTTCAACTCCGCGGCCAGGCTACCTTCGCCTGGCGGACAGAATCCGGACCCACGGCTACTACGCGCTCCACCGTAAGGCTCCAGACCGCCCTATTGTCCCTACTCACTGTTCAGGACCAGTCCGAGGACCGTGACGGCCCTCGCCCACGACCGGGCCACGGAGCGCTTCTCCCGCCTGGCGGATGACAATCGTGTCCTTGTCCGTGACGGCGAAGATCTCGCCCGTCCTGGCGTGGACGAGGACCGCCGGTTCGGCGGCGAAGGCGCCAAGCGAGACAATCCTGGCGTAGTAGGTCAGCGTGCCAGAGGTCCCCCGCGCCAGGGGGTAGACGTTGAACGCCACCCTTTGCCCGGCAATCTCGGCCGGCCAGTTCGCCTCGGTATCGCCGACACCGAGTTCCCGGGGCCGGGGGAACGCTTTGAGCCCGGACGGCAGGAAGTCAACGACCTGGTAGGCCCCCCCGGGGACCTTGGCGGTCATCCCGTAGCTGAGCGTGACCCGGACGACGTCCCCCGCGCCGAAAGTCTTCGTCACCTTGTCGGCCACAGCGTAACTGCGGGCGAGGGTGGCCTCCCCGCTGCCAGCCCTGGTGGCAGCGAGGTCGACCGGGACCCGGTACGAGACGCAAAGCCCCACCCTGCCTTGAAGGCCGCCAAAGGAGAGGCCCGCCAACTGCTCCGCCGTCCGGAGACAGGTGTAGGTCTCGCCCGGCTTGAGTCTCACGCTCGTGCCTCCCGGCTGCAACGTGAAGGCCACCTCGGCGGAGGGCGCCAGCGGCAAGGCCGCCTCCAGGAAGCGAGCCATCGCGAGGAGATTCAGTTCCTCCCAGGTTTCGTTGTCCAGAAGGTAACCGAGGAAGGCGTCCCTCTGGGCCAGGTTGAGTTCGGCGGCGATGACGGCCGCGAGAGAGGTGGCGGCGATGATCTCCTCCTGATCGCGGCTGACGTCGAGCCGGAGCAGGGTGCCGACCCGGTCGCCGTGAGCCTTCAGGACCTCGTCGAAGAGCGCCCTGGCCTTCTCCTCCGAACCCGTCTCGATGAGGCCGAGGCAGACGTAGAGCTTCTCCTGGGTCGAGAGGTCCGGCTCGGCCGCCAGCCGCTCGAGGTCGAGCAGCACCGGCTGGTCCAGGGCCGCCAGGCCGTAGAGAGCCACGCTGAACCGTTCCCGGCTGGTGTCGGCGGCGTCGTAGACGCGGCCGAGATAGGCCAGGAGCCCGTCGGCGCTGAAGCCCGCACCGCCAAGAGCGGCGACCTTGGCCGTGAGTTCGAGGTCCGGCCCCGCGTACGGCAGCAGGGCGACGCCCCCGTCGACCTGGCAGGCGGCAAGCTCACCCGCGGAGGGAGGCCCCGGCAAGTCGGCCATATCGTGACCGAACTCCTCCCCGAGGAGGCGTCGGGCGACCAGGGCCGCGACCTTCATGTCCACGCGGCAACCGCCCGCGGCCAGCCTCAACAGCGTTCCGAGGTAGTTGCCGCGCCCCGCGTCAGAGAAGGTCAGGGTGACCAGCTCGGCTGGTTCCGCTGAGACGCGGAGGTTCTCGGTCACCGCGTAGTAGTCCACGCGGTCGGCGCTCAGGTAGGAGTCAACCACCTCGAACTTGCGCGCCAGACCGTCCTCGACCTTCGTCCCGTCGGGCAAGGTGGCCCGGCCGGTCACCCGCAGTTCGTACGCACCGGGCGGGAGCGCGCCCAGGGCCATGTCGACCGGGTTGAAGGCCTTGCCGGTGGGGACGGTCAGGTCACGCGTCTCGGCCGTTCCGTCGGCCTCCAGCTTGGCCAGCGTCCCCGCGAAGGTGACAGTCGTTCCCGAGGACAGGGCGTCCCCGTAGGCGCGAGCCTGGATGACCGGCTCGTCGCCGGAGAGGTAGGTCTCGTTGATGGCCAACTCCGCGAAGAACGGCAGCCGCACCGGGATGGCCTTGGTACCGCCTCCGGCCCGAACGTCGGACGCGAAGGCTTGGTAAGTCAGGCGCCAGGAGGTGAGGTTGTCGGGGAGCGTCACCTCGACCGTGCCCTTGCCGTCCGAACCGGTGGTCAGGGACTCGAAGAGGGCGCAGTCCAGGAAATCGGAATACATAACCCGGCCCTCGTCGCCGGCCTCGCCGCACCACCCGCCCTGCAGCCTCTCGTAGTGAGACCCCCGCGTCTCCAGGATGTACCCGCAGTGCAGTCGACCGTACAGGGCCGCGAGTGGGTCGACCGACTGGCCCGCAAGCTGGAAGAGGGTCTCGTCCACCAGCGAGAGGTTGACCGCGGCCCCCACCGGCCGCCCCTGAGCGTCGCGAACCTCCACGCTGATGACGGCCCGGTCGCCCGGGCTGTAGCTCTCCTTGTCAGTCTTCACGGCTATCTCAAGCTCCTTGTCGGCGTAGTCGAAGGTCGCCAGGAGGCGGGAGCCAAGGCTGTTGTAGTACCGGCCGTCAAAGTAGACGCCGTCAACCTCGAGGCTTGGGATGTGGTTTTCCTCGAAAGCCAGGCTGTAGGCCGGTCCGTCGGTGACCTCGACCGTCTGGAGACCCTGGCGCGCCGTGACGAAGAGATAGCCGGACTCCCGGGGCGGGAGGTCGGCCTCGCCGCTGCGGGCGACCACGGACACCGGCTCACCGATCTTGTACGTTGGCGTGTCGCGGTCCGTAAAGTCGAGATGGCACCACCAGGCATCATTCGTCCGGCTGTCCGTGGCGCCCGCGCCGTAGACCCACAGTTCCCGGCCGATGGCCCGCCCCTCGTCGTCCGTGGACGTCAGCCGCACGCAGTAGGTCCTGCCGGCCTCGGGGCTGAACGTCCAGCTCGCGGCGCCCTTCTGGTCGGTCGTCAGCGCGAAGCTGGTTTGGGCCACCCGGACCTCCGTGTAGTCGTAGGTCTTCTTCACTACCTTGTCGACGAACTCGTAGTACTCGCCGCCCCCATCCCAGGCCTCCCAGCGGATCTCCTCGACCTCTCCCTTGACCTCTCGCCCGGCGACGGGCGCACCGAGGTAGCTCTCGGGTCCGGGGTCGCCGAAGGGCTCACCCGTCGCGCCAAGCCGGTCGAGGTCCACCTTGTTGAGGGTCACGTCAATCAGGACCTGACCGCCGTCAAGTCGCCTGGCGTCGCTCCGCAGGCACACGTCTTTCTCAAACACCCGCATCCAGGTTTCGCCGCTGACTCCCCAGGATTGTTCAGGCCATACCCCGAAGTAGTCGGAGCGGTCCAGGGTAAGGGGGTCGGACCCACCCTCGGCGGTCCGCTTCAGGCTGGCCCGCCCGGAGACGTCCGTCACCAGCGTGTTCGACTCGCCCGATTCCCCGTTGGTTAGGTTGTACTTCAGATTCAGTTCCACGGCCGGCGTCCCCTCGAAGAAGGCCACCGTGACCCCGTACTCCACTGTCTCCCCGGCAAAGACCGCCCGCTTGTTCGTGGCCAGGTCGAGGCGGTAGGCCGGCTTCGTGTAGGTGACCACCTCCAGGAACTGGGTGGCGAGGACCACGCCGTCGACGAGGAGTCCGATGCTGTAGTAGTCCGGCCTGAGGTTCGGCAAGGTGAGACTCCCTTCGAAAGTGCTCCGCCTCACCTCGACCTCCTTGGCCAGGATGAGCGTCCCATCCTCGTCAGCGCCTCCGACCGCCGGCCCGAACGGCCCTTCCCAGCACGGGTAGCCGTAGCCGGAGCGCAGTTCGAGCCGGGCCAGGGCGACCTCCTGGTCGCCCTCTCGCGGCTGGACGACGCCCCAGAAACGAACCTCCTCGCTTGGCCGGTAGGGCCGGCGATCGGTATAGAGGTAGCTCCAGTAGCTGTCGGCCCTCCGGTACTCCGCATCGTAGGGGTTGTTCCCTGTGGCCGCGAGGTCGATGAGCACCTCGGAGCCGTCCGGCGCCTTACCCAGGACATAGTAGGGGGGCACCGGCGGGCCATAGTCGTAACAGGAGATGGCCTCAGCGAGGGTGGCGAACCTCGCCACTCCGTCGGAGTCCGACGTGCCAAGGGGTGCTCCGTCGGATATCGACCTGACGGCCACGTCACGCACGGGCTTGCCGGAGGCCAGGCTGTTGAACCAGATAACCGTGTCATTGTCGGCCTCGACAAGGTAGCTCGACAGGTCGGTGACCTGAGTCCAGGCGTAGTACACGTAGGGTGTGAGTCTGAAGGAGACCATGTAGTACCCGGCCGGCAGCGGTCCGGGCAAGGTCAGGTAGTTGTCGTGCGCGTTCCCCACGCGCTGCGGCCGCACCGCGACCCCGAGGACGCGGTCGAGCCCCGCCGTTGTCGGCTGCCATCTCTCCCTGGTCAGAGCGGCCCAAGGGGGTATCTTCTCGCGCTCCTGGAACTCGGCCACGAACTGGGCCGCATCACGGTACCGATAGACGGCGACGGCAATCTTGGGCGGCGAGCCGCTATCCTGACCGTAGCTCTCGTAGCTCCCAAAGAAGGACGGAGGCTCGGTCGGCGCGAAGGCCGGCAAGAGCCCTCCCTCCACCCAGAAGTGAAAGCCCAGGCCTCCATCGTCGGCCTCCCGGTCGGTCTCAAAGGCGAACACGTGGTCCTCGGCCAGGGTCTCGGCGCTCCCGTCAAGACCGAGCCCCTTCTTCACCGTGCAGGTGTACACTGTCTGCGGTCGGAGACCCCCGCGGGGAACGTAGACCAGGGTGCGGCGGTGCCTTTCCCAGGTTCCGGGAACGAAGGGATCGATGGTGAAGAAGGCAGCGGGGTCGACGACGCCCTCGTGGCTGAACTCTAACTTGATGGCCGAACCCAGGAGAACGCCGCTGGCTGTGTCGCCCGGGAGGGTCCTCGTCACCCGGAATGGGCTTCTGACCTGGAAAGCCCAACTGAACCCGGGCTCCTCCGGACCGGCCAGGGCCAACGAGAACCGGTAGACCCGGTCCGGCTCCAGGGGTCGCTCCGGGGTCACGCTGTAAATCTTGCCGCTCGTGTCAGCGAGCTTGACCGACACACCCACGGCCGGCTGGACGGAGAGCGTCGCCCGGACGGCAGCCAGCGACACCGGCTGCTCCACGGCTAGGGTGAAGGACGAACCCGGGGCCACACCCGCGGCATCGGCCTCGGTGGGCTCCAGGGTGACGGCGAAGGCACGTCCCTCAGCTAGGGTCGCCCGCGCTTGCCCGGACCGGAACGAGAAAACCGCCACGAAGGCGATGGCGACCACACTGAGCACGGCGACGGTCCGGATGGCAGCCTTGCGGGTTGGCTTCCAGGAAAGGGACATCAAGCGCGTCTCCCCTCTCGTCCCGTCGAGCAGGCGACCGCCTGTCCGCGGTGTCCGGCCACGGGGGAACCCGGGTCCGCGGCTGCCGGGAACCTCCAGAGTGCTGGGACCTAGACCCGCACGGCATTTACCCCGGGGAAAGGAATTCCTGCCTTGCCTGGTGGGAATCGGGCCTGGCGGGGGCTACGGCCCCGGGGCCAGGAGGAAGAAGTGGCTCGTGGTCTCGGCGAGGTCGGGCCGGCCGAGAAGCGTGGCCGAGTTCGTGTGGGCCACCACGGCAAAGCGCGGCTTCTCGACCGAGCCGGCGAAGGCGAAGGCCGCCGCGAGCGAGGCCGGTGAGTCGAGATACTCCGACCCCATCCCGAAGAGGGCGGCCCAGTCGCCGCTTTCGAGGGCGGCGATGGTCCGGATGTCTCTCTTCTCAGCCTCGCGCCGGTCCAGGTAGTGGGAGAAGTCCACCGAGGCGACCAGGACGACCCGGCCCGGCCGGACGCCGGCGTCCCCTTGCCCCCTGCCGTCCGCCCATTCCCGCAGCCACTTCCCAAGGGCGACGGCCTCTTCGTAGCTGAGGTCCCCCCGGACCGTGATGGGCACGACCCGCGCCCCAGGCAAGAGACTCCGCACAAAGGGCACCAGGGCCCCGACCGAGTGTTCTCCCTCCTGGGCTCTCCAGGCCTCCTCAGCCATCCCCCCGAGCAACAGGGCGGCCACCAGGTCGCTCTCCGGCTCCACCACCCCGCCCGCCGTGCGCCAGACACCCAGACTCGTCCCGACCCTCGGGCCGACCCGGAAGTGGTCCGGCCCGACAATGATGACGGTCGCGGGCGGCTCGAGCGCGAGGTAGGCCAGGGCCCCGGCTACGAGGTGGCCGGCGACCAGGTGGTGGGGCACCACGACGACGTCCACGGTCGACCCGAGGCCCGCCCGCCCGGCGTCCCCGGCGACCTCGGCCCCGAGAGCGAGCAGGGTATCAAGCTGCGCCCGGGTCACGAAGCGGTCGGCGTGGGCGGGCGCGGGTTCGAGCGCGGCCGAGCCGCCGGGCGGTTCGGCCGGCCTGGGGTGACAGCCGACCATCGCCGCCGCCACCAGCGTGGCGACGACGACCGCCGCGATAGCCGACAGCGGCCGGCCACCCTTCAGCCGGCCACCCTTCAGCCGGCCGCCCTCCGCCCTAGCGGATGACAATCGCGTCCTTGTCCGTGACGGCGAAGATCTCGCCCGTCTTGGCGTGGACGAGGACCGCCGGTTCGGCCGCGAAGGAACCGAGCGAGACGATCCTGGCGTAGTAGGTCAAAGTGCCGGAAGTTCCCCGCGGCAAGGGCTGTCCGGTCTTCGGGTCGACCTCGCGCCCCAGGAAGACGTTGAACCTGATCTTCTGCCCGTCTATCTCGGCCGGCCAGGTCACCTTGCCGTCGTCCAGGCCGATGTCGGCGGGTCGCGGCACCGCCTTCAGACCGGAGGGCAGGAAATCCACGACCTGGTAGGTCCCTTCGAGGGCCTGGGCGGTGATCTTGTAGGTCAGCGTGACGCGGACGACGTCCCCGGCGTCGAAGGTCTTGGTGGCCTTGCCCGCCGTGGAGTAGCCGCGGCTGAGCGTGGCCTCTTTGCTGCCGACCCTGGTGTCCGCCAGGTCGGCCGAGGCCCGGTAGGAGACGCACAAACCCACCTTGCCCCGCAGGTCGGTGAAAGCGAGGTTCGCCAGGTCCTCGGCCGTCCGGAGACAAGTGTAGGTCTCGCCCGGCTCGAGCTTCACGTTCGTTCCGCCCGGCTGCAGCGTGAACGCGACCTCGGTCGACGGCGCGAGGGGCAGAGCCACCTGCAGGAAGCGGGCCACTTCGAGGAGGTTCAACTCCTCCCAGGGCTCGTTGTCCACCAGGTAGCCGAGGAAGGCGTCTTTGTCGTCCAGCTTGAGTTCGGCGGCGATGACGGCCGCGAGAGACGTGGCCGCGATGATCTCCTCTTGGTCGCGGCTGACTTTGAGCCGGAGCAGCGAGCCGACGCGGTCGCCGTAGGCCTTCAGGACCTCGTCGAAGAGTTCCCGGCCCTTCTCTTCCGAACCCAGTTCGATGAGACCGAGACACGCGTAGAGCTTCTCCTTGACCGAGAGGTCCGGCTCGGACGCCAGGCGCTCAAGGTCGAGGAGCACGGGCTGGTCCATGGCCGCCAGGCCGTAGAGGGCCACCGCGAACCGTTCACGGCTGGTATCGGCGGCATCATAGACGCCCCCCAGGTATCTGAGGAGTCCCTCCTCGTCGAAGCCGACTCCGCCGAGCGCCGCGACCTTGGCCGTGAGTTCGAGGTCCGCCCCGGCGTACGGCAGCAGGGCGACGCCCCCGTCGACTTGGCAGGCGAGGAGCGCGCTCTCGGACGGAGGCGGCGTCAGGGCCGCCGCGTCGTACCCGAAATCCTCCACCAGCAGCCGGTGGGCGATAATGGCCGCGGCCTTCATGTCCGCGCGGCTGCCGCCACCCACCAGCCTCCACAACATCCCGAGGTAGTTGCCGCGCCCCGCGTCGCAGAAGGTGAGGGTGGCCAACTCGCCCGGCTCGACCGCGACACGCAGGTTCTCGGTCACCTCGTAGTAGTCCACCCGGTCGAGGCGCAGATAGGTGTCGACGACCTCGAACTTGCGGGCCAGACCGTCCTCGGCCTTCGTCCCGTCGGGCAGGGTGGCCCGGCCCGTAATCCGCAGTTCGTACGTCCCCCGTTGGAGCGCCCCGAGAGTGATGTTGGCCGGCTTGAACGCCTTGCCCGTGGCGGCCGCCAGGTCGCGGGTCTCGGTGGTCCCGTCGGCCTTCAGCTGGGCGAGCTTCGCCGAGAAGCTGACGGCCGTCCCCGAGGGTAGCGCCGTCCCGTAGGCGCGGGCCTGGATGACCGGTTCGTCGCCGGAGAGGTAGGTCTCGTTCGCCGCCACTTCGACGAAGAACGGTAGCCGCACCGGGATGGCCTTGGTGCCGCCTCCGGCCCGCACGTTGGAGGCGAAGGCCTGGTAGGTCAGGCGCCAGGAGGTGAGGTTGTCGGGGAGCGTCACCTCGACCGTGCCCCTGCCGTCCGAACCGGTGGTCAGAGATTCAAAGAGCGCGCAGTCCAGGAACGAGCGGCGCATCTCGCCGCCCTCGCCGGACTCCGCGCCTGCGCCGCCGTGCCCCCTCTGGTAGTGGGAACCCCGTGTCTGCAGGATATAGCCGTACAGCATGCGCCCGTACAGGCCGGCCAGCGGGTCAGCCGATTGCCCGCCCAGCTGGAAGAGAGCCTCGTCGACCAGGGAGAGGTTGACTTCGGCGCCCACCGGCCGCCCTTGGGTGTCCCGGACTTCCACGCCGATGACGGCCGTGTCGCCCGGTCCGTAGCTCTCCTTGTCGGTGTTCACCGTGATGTCGAGCTTCCTGTCGGCGTAGTCGAAGGTCGCCAGGAGGGAGCCGAGGCTGTTGTAGTACCGGCCGTCGAAGTAGACGCCCAACACCTCGATGCTCGGGATGTACCTTTCCTCGAAGGTCAGGCCGTAGGTCGGTCCACTTCCGACCTCGACCGTCTCGAGCCCCTGGCGAGCGGTGACGAAGAGGTAGCCGGACTCCCGGGACGGGAGGTCGGCCTGACCGTTGCGGGCGACCACGGACACGGTCTCGCCCAACTTGTACTTGGGCGTGTCGCGGTCAGCGGCAACCAGGTTGTAGTTGTACCAGGAGTAGCGGGGGTCAGTGCAGCTTGAGCCGTAGACCCACAGTTCCTGGCCGATGGCCCGGCCCTTCTCGTCCGTGGAGGTCAGGCGGACGCGGTAGCTCTTGTCGGCCTGGGGGTTGAAGGTCCAGGTCGCCAGGCCGGCTTGGTCGGTGGTGAGCGTGAAGCTGGCCTGCGGCACCCGGACTTCGGTGTAGTCGTAGGTCTTCTTCACGACCTTCTCGATGAAATCGTAGTACTGGCCTCTCTCCCGGGCCTCCCAGACGATCTCCTCGACCTGCCCCTTGACCTCCCGCCCGGCGACGGGCTCGCCAAGGTAGTCCCGGTCTCCGTAGCCGTAGTAGCCCCGCGGCGCCTCCGCCGCGTTGAGGAGGTCCACCTTGTTGAGGGCCACCTCTATCTGGACCTGGCCGCCCTCGAGCCGCTTGGCGTCGCCCCTCAGGCAGACGTCCTTTTCGAACACCCGCACCGAGGCGCCGGTGTAGATCGGCCCCGATTCCGGAAGCTCGGCGTAGAGCTGAAGGTAGCAGGAGTTCTCCAGGATGAACGGGTCGGGCCCGCCCTGAGCGGTCCGCGTCAGGCTGGCCCGGCCGGAGACATCGGTCAGCAACGTCCCCGACTCGGTCACGGCGCCGTTCAGATCGTATTTCAGTCTCAATTCGGAGGCCGGGGTGCCTTCGAAGAAGGCCGCCGTGACGCCGAACTCCATCTTCTCGCCGGCGAAGACGGCCCGCTTGTTCGTGACCAGGTCGAGGCGGTAGGCGGGCTTGGTGTAGGTGGCCACGTTCAGGCCCTGGGTCGTCAGGACCACCCCGTCGACGATGAGCTGGACGTAATAGTAGTCCGGCACGAGGTTCGGCAAGGTCAGACGGCCGTCGAAAGTGCTCCGCCTCACCTCGACCTCCTTGGCCAGGATGAGCGTAGCGTCGCTGTCGGCGCCTCCGCCGTCCTGCCCGAACGGGCCGTCCCAGCACGAGTAGCCGGAGCGCAGTTCGAGCCGGACCCGGGTGACCTCCTGACCGCCCTCCCGCGGCTGGACGACGCCCCAGAAACGGACCTCGTCGTTGGGCAGGTAGAGCGGGCGGTCCGTGTAGAGATAGCTCCAAAAACTGTCGGCCTTCCGCCACTCGGCATCGTAGGGGTTCCACAGGGGTGAGAGGTCGAGGATGGCCTCGGAGTCGTCCGGGGCCTGGCCGAGGATGTAGTACGGAGGCACCGGCCCGGAGGCCGGCTTGCTCTCGTCGTGGGTGATGGCCTCGGCGGGAGTCGCGAACCTGGCGACGCCGTCAGATGCGGACGTGCCCAGAGGCGCCCCCCCGGACATGGACCGGACGACCACGTCGCGCACGGGCTTGCCGGAGGCCAGGCTGTTGAACCAGACCACCGTGTCGTTATCAGCCTCGACAAGGTAGCTTGACAGGTCGGTTATCTGCGTCCAGGCGTAGGCCTCGTAAGGCGGCAGCTTGAAGGAAATCAGGTAGTACCCGACCGGCAACGTTTCGGGCAGGCCCAGGTAGCCCTGGTAGTCCACCTGCTGCGGCTCTAGTTCGACCTCGACGACACGGTCAAGCCCGACCGTGGTCGGCTTCCAGTTCTGCCGGGTCAGATAGGCCCAGAAGGGGACTTCCTCCCGCTCCTGGAGGCCGGCCACGAACCGGGCGGCGTCGCGGTACCGGTAGACCGCCACGGCAATCTTGGGCAAAGGAGCGTCGTCCTGCCCGTGGCGACCGTACCCCACGGTAAAGAAGGGGGGTTCGGTCGGAGCGAAGGCGGAGACGAGCCCGGTGTCCATCCAGAAGTAGAAGTCCGGGCCGACGGCACGACGGTCCAGATCGCCGGACGCCTCGACGGTCTCAAAGGAGAACACATAGTCCTCGGCCAGGGTCTCGGGACTACCCTCCAAGCCGAGGCCCATTTTCACCGTGCAAGTGTAGAGGGTCTCCGGCTGGAGAGCCACCCGGGGAACGTAGACCAGGGTGTGGCGGTGCCTCTCCCAGGCGCCGGGGACGAAAGGCGCGAGGCTGAAGAAACCGGCCGGATCGTCGGCGCCCTCATGGCTGAACTCGATCTCGATGGCCGAGTTCAGGGGCACACCGCTGGACGTGTTCCCCGGAAGGGCCCTCGTTACCCGGAACGGGCTCTTGACCTGGAAGGCCCAACTGAACCCGGGCGCCTCCGGGCCGGCCAGGGCCAGTGAGAAGCGATAGACCCGATCGGGCTCGAGGGACCGCTCCGGAGTCACGCTGTAGACCTTACCGCTCTTGTCCGCGGCCTTGACCGCTACTTCCACGGGCGGTTCGACGGTGA
>Ga0315284_10008539_pt1 | contig 14624 bp, 14 predicted proteins | sample YL17G09_16_MG_FD_203696 | JGI IMG/M metagenome (GOLD analysis project Ga0315284, IMG submission 203696) | Sediment microbial communities from Yellowstone Lake, YNP, Wyoming, USA - YL17G09_16 | ecosystem: Environmental > Aquatic > Freshwater > Lake > Sediment | place: USA: Wyoming | collected... | reverse complement strand
AATATTTCATATGGTTTGTTATTTAATAAACCAATAAATCCAATCCATCTTTCACCAGCATTAGTAAAAGTCATTACAGTACAGTCTAACTCTTTAGGCCTCTTAGGAGCATGAACATCTTTAAATGCATCTTCTTTAGCTTTATCTTCTTTTGAAACTAATACACCAGAGCGAGAACCATCTCTATAGATTGTACAACCTTTGCAACCTGATTCCCATGCAGCTATATATACATCATTAACTAATTGTTCACTTACGTTTTCTGGTAAATTTACAGTTACTGAAATTGAATGATCTACCCATTCTTGTATTTTACCTTGCATTTTAACTTTTTCAACCCAATTAACATCATTAGCCATTGCTTTATAATATGGTGACTTTTCTATTAATAAGTTAATTGTATTATCTGATAATAATTCGAATGATTTTCCAATTTCATCAGAAGGTATATGTTTTAATCCTTCTATTTCAATCCATGTTTTAAATGCATGATGGAATACATGATATTCTTCCCAATGATCCCCTACTGAATCTATAAAATCAGTTCTTGATCCTTTATCATTTGGATTAATTTTCTTACGTCTCTTATATGATACCATGAATACAGGTTCAATACCTGATGATTTTTGAGCCATTAATGAAACAGTACCAGTAGGAGCAATTGTTAACATTGCAATATTACGTCTACCGTATTTCATTAAACTTGCATATAATTCAGGATCAGCGTTTTTAATCCTATTTAAAAATGGGTGATTTTCTTCTCTTTTTGGATCCCAAATTTTAAATGTTCCACGTTCTTTTGCTAGAGTATTAGATGAACGTAATACTTCTAGAGCATATATCTTATGAATTTCAGTTGCAAATTCAGTTGCAGCTGGAGTACCATACGTATAGCCAAGTGCAGCTAACATATCACCCTCTGCTGTAATACCAACACCAGTTCTTCTACCGTCTTGACATTTAATTTGTATTCTTTTCCAAAGTTCTAATTCAACACGCTTGATATCTTCTGATTCAGGATCATTTTGAATTTTTGAAATTATTCCATTAATCTTTTCTATTTCAAGATCGATGATATCATCCATCATTCTAAGTGCTACTGCTGCATGCTCTTTAAATAAAGTATAATTAAATTTAGCATTAGATGTAAATGGATTAATTACATATGAATATAAATTGACTGCTAATAATCTACAACTATCATCTGGGCATAGGGGAATTTCTCCACAATTTTTAATACATATACCTGATGATGTAACATAATTTGAATCTTCAGTTGAAGTAATAATATGATAATTGCGATTATCATCTACGGTAATATTATAAACATCCTCATATCCATAAAATTCAATAGACTTTACTTTATGATTATCAGCAACTTGATTTTTAATTTGTCTATATCCATTTGAATTAAATGAATAGAATGGAAATATTGAATCATTTGGTTTTAGATTCTTTAGTTCAACATATTGGAGTGATTTAAGTAAAATTTTATGATTTGGTGTTGCAATCAATTCACTATCATCATCTAATGTTAATTTCCATACTTCAGATTTTTCACCAGTTAATCTTGGATTTCTTGCATATTTAATTTCAACTTGACCTGTAATAGTATTTGTAGAGTAAACTGGAACATCTACACCCTCGTCAACTAATTGTTTGATACTTACGGCGTTCCTACCATCAGCTGTTGCAATTAAAGTAGAACCTATTATACACGGATTTGTTGATACTGTCTTATATCCCAGATCTGAATATCTATCAGCAAGTGATTCAGATATAATTTTATCCCAATATAAAATACCAGGCTCAGCGTTTTTCCAAGCATTATGAATAACTTTATCCCAAAGTTTCTTAGCATCTATTGTTTTTGTTATAGCGGGATTCTTAGAATCTATAGGAAATTGCTGAACATATGTTGTACGAGCCTTAACAGCTTCCATGAAATCATCATGTATTTTTAATGATATATTAGCACCAGTTACTTTAGTACCATCTATTTTAGCATCTACAAATGCTTCAGCTTCAGGATGCCTAACTGAACATGATAACATTAAAGCTCCACGTCTACCATCCTGTGCAACTTCTCTAGTTGAATTAGAATATCTTTCCATAAATGGAGGAATTCCAGTAGAAGAAAGTGCTGAATTCTTAACAGCAGTCCCAGCTGGACGTATTGCTGATAAATCATGACCAACACCACCTCTCCGTTTCATTAATTGAACTTGTTCTTGATCAGTTTTCATAATTGCCCCATATGAATCTGAAGCCCCGTTATTACCTACTACAAAACAATTAGAAAGTGATATTGTTTGAAAATTATTACCTATTCCACTCATAGGTGAACCTTGTGGTATAATATATTTAAATTTATCTAATAGTGAAAATATATAATCTTCACTTAATGGATTTATATAATTAGATTCAATTCTTGCAATCTCTTTAGCTATTCTTTGGTGCATCATCCCAGGATTCAATTCATGAATTTTCCCAGGTATTACTGAACCATCTACATTAAGTATATCTGACTCCTTTAGTGCATATTTATTAACCCATACTTTAGCAGCTAAATCATCACCATTGAAATAATTAATACTAGAAGCTTCAGCTTCAGCTCTTGTGTAGGTTTGTTTTTCAATTTTACTTTCTTTCATATAATTAATTATAATATTTTATTTTATTTTTAAACCCTAACTTGCATTACTTTGGATATATCGAGTAGTATGATTCAGTGATTTTATATTGTTCTTGCCATTGGTTTTATATATTCCAATGTAATGATAAAAGAAGATTTTTTTTTGCTAATATTTTTGTTATAATTTAGCAATTCGTTCCTCTACCGCTGACGCAAGCATTTTATATTCAAAACTCTGTTTCTTGAAAGTTTTACGTTTATTATATAAATCTGTTAATACGTTTCTTAATATAGAATCTTCTCTTTTAAATACACATCCAGTTGAAGTAACAATATGCGTAGACATTAATTCAGTACGTTTCTCATTAATTTTTAATTTTGATACCTTTTCCACAAAAACGTCTGGGCTTATATTAAATTGTCGCATAATAGATGGATATAATGAAGCATAGTCAAAACAGGCTACAGCTTTATGTAAACCAACAATGGGCGCTTTTACGAAGGCGCCAGCATATTTACCATCTTTATCTTTATTATCTTCAAAGTTAGTTGACATTAATTTATTATCTTTTAATAAATTTTGTGCTATAAGTGATTCAGTTATAGCGACAGGTGAACTAGCTTTATATAAACTTATTTTACAAATATTAGAAAGAGTTAATACGTTTTGTATAATTTTTAATTTCTGATCTATATAATATACTAATATACTATCAACAGCATTATAAAAAACATATTTTTCAAAGTCATCATTATATAATGCTTGTAAGTTGCCATTATATTTAATTTTACCTACTCCTAATATTAATGTTGCCGCAGTCTCTAATTTATTATTTTCTTTTACATGTTCAGATCTATGCCAATTTTGAAATAAGTCGGCATAATCTATCATACCAATGTGTAATGGTATATTTGTCTTTCCTTGAAGTTTACTGGTAGGTGAAGAAATAGTTGGATCAATATTTAATCTTTTACAACGATTAATTAAATATGTCCAGTCAAATCCTATACAATACCATCCAGATAACATTGGAATCTTAGATACTAATTTCATAAAAGTATAAACTAAATCATATTCAGAATTAAACTTCTTATATGTAAATTCAAAGTTTGCATTAAATTTAGAAAAATATTTATTAGTATCAGCTGCAATTTTAGACTGCTGCTTACTATCTAAATCTTTTAAACCAAATACTATTATTTTTTTATCTGGTGTTGCTAAAGCTATTGTTAATACTTTATTTTCAGCTTTATCAGGATGAGGAAAACCATCAGTTACTTCAGTTTCAATATCGAAAAAATATGTTTTTGGAAAATTATATCCAAATATATCATCAGTGTCTTCTTTAGGTAAAGATTCAATAAAATTAGTTAATGAATATCTGCTTACATTTTTACCTTTAAATTTTTTAACTGGCTTTCCATCCCAATTTATAAAATTTGGATCCTTTCTTTTATCATTATCTTCACATACTTGATAATTATAAATATTATCAGTTAAGTACTTTTTAAAATTAACAACACCGTCTTTATTATAATAACTTAATATTAACTGGTTTTCTACTTGTTCTATATCTAATAGCATAATAATTATATGTTTTTATGGAATTCTTTTTATATTATTTTGTTCCAGTTGAACCAAATCCACCTTCAGCTCGTTCAGTTTCTGTACTAATATTAAATGATTCTTCTAATTCACCCATCCATACTTCACGCATAACTAACTGAGCAATTTTATCACCTTTTATAAAAGCAACAGGAATATTGGAATTATTGAAAAAATGAATATGTACAGTTCCCCTATAATCAGAATCAATTAATTCTGCACCCTTTGTTAATTTTTTTTTAGTTGAAATTCCAGATTTATTATAGACAGATAAATCCCAACCGAATGGTATTTCAAATCTTAAATCTAGTGGAATTAATATATCACCATTTGCAGGTACAATAACATCTATAGGTGTAAATACATCAAGTCCAGAAGAACCAACAGTTCCTCTAATAGGTGGCTTTGCGTTTATTGTTAATAATTGAAATTTTAATTTTGGATATACTTTCATAATTTAATTTTAGATATTATATGAATCTAAAATTTAATGTTTCAGTATTCTATATGATATGCATTAGATAAATATCCATGTCATGTGGAGCAGGAAGTTTTCCACCAAAATATGGAAATAAATAATACCCAATTTTTATTAGTTTAGGTTTAGTAATTTTAGTAGAATTTGCTGAATTTAATGTAACTATTGATATATTAAAATTATTACTATTTATTTCAATAGTACAATATGTTAGTTCATTAGGTTTAATTTTACTTAAACATTTATTTAATTCTTGTATATATTTACCATTAATATATGCGTATGGATATATTTCAATGCATTGCTCTTGTACACTCCATTTCCATCCTAGTCTTATTGAATTTTTATGTTGATGACCAAATGAAATACCAAATATCGTATTAAGGATTAAGTCATTTTCATTACCAAAAAAATAACCACAATTATTTGAAAACTTAAAAGCAAATTCTATTTTATCTTTAAATAGATATGGCTTAAGGTATTTTGTTGAATAATGACAACCACCACTGATAGTAAATTTTTCCATTAGACAAAAATATTTTTATTTAGTCTTTACGTAATTCTTCCTCTGCTTTCTTTAATTTAACTAATCGTTTTTTTTCTTTTTCTTCATCATCTTTTTTAGTGTCTATTATATATGATCCAGCCATTATATCTCCTGAACCAGGATCTTGTAAATGAAACTGTGCACTTGTACCGGGTGCACCCGGAAATTTAACTGGGCCCATACCAAGAATATTCATACCAGGATTTAATTGAAAATTTGATTCTTCTTTAATTACTTTTATTCTACTATGAATTTTACTTCCTATTTTTGATAAATGTAATTTGCCTTCTTCATTAACTTTAAATAAATGTGAATTCCTAGAAAACCATCTACCATTTGCATTAAGTTCTGCAAGTATAACATTAAGTTCTTCTTTAGTTAATTGTTTATCTGCAATTGCTTCTAATATTTTATTACGTATTTTTGATTCACTGTTAACTACTTTTGCTGGGTGATTATCAGTGTATTGTCTTTTGTATACTTCACGTGCTTCATTAACAGATTCTTTAACTTCAGTATCTAATTTTTCAAATTTCTTTGTATCAGCTTTAGTCATTGCAAACATTGAAATATGTGCATCTGTATCATTTAATTCAACATATTTTATACCTTTGTAATTATGTAATTTATAAATACCAAACTCATCTTCGCCTAATTTTTTAGATGTAGAATGTTCTTTAGAAATAACTTCTAGTATCTCATTTGTATCATCATCACCTTCAGCAAATAAAACTACATAGTCATTACCTAAATTCTTTTTACATAATTCCTTTAGTTTATCAAATGTACCAGGGTCTGCAGTATGTTCATATTTTTCTAATTTTACAAAATCAGATGCTTTGAATTTTAATTCTTGAGACTTCGCCTCATTTATTACATTTACGTATTGTTTAAACGATAACATTTCGCTTTCTTTTATTTTTACTTGATCTATAATTCCAGATAATTCTTTAAAAAATTTATGTAATGAGTTAGGTACCATTTTATTAAATGTCTTAATATCATTAATTGATAGTGCATTTCTTACCTTAGTTGCACTGATATCTTCATCGCCCCTTTTAATCTCATACATCTGCATTTCAGGTAATAAATGAGCTTCTTCGCGATATCTGTCAACCATTCTTCTATATGAAGATAATCTATCAGTTCCTGTACCCCATAGAACAGGTTCATATGTTGGACGTAGTGAATTTAATACTTGATCTATAGATGCATTAGAAATAACATAAGCTGCTTCTAAGAACTTATATTCTTTCTGCATAGCAGCAAACATTCTTAATTGCATATCTTCATCAAATGGTGCTCTTTCATAGTCGCGTTTAGAACCTCTAACTAAAAATACAACTACGGGTAAGCCATTTTCTCTATGTAGAGTTTCAAATACTTTTGCATGCCCTAATGTAAATGGTTGAAATCTACCAATAAAAATATTTACTTTCTTATGGCCTTGTCTCTTATTTGATAGTGATAAAGCTTCGAAAATTTCTTGCTCGAAGATACTTTCATTTTTAGATAATTTATTTGCATTAATAAATGATTTAAAATCTAAAGCAGTACCCGATGTATTTTTACTAAATGTTAAATCTTCAATATTTTTAATTATATTATTTAAAGTATCTATTATATCTTGTGTTAATATGTCAGTTGGATTTTTACGGTATTTTCTAAATGAACTTAGCATTATCTTATAAAGATTTCTAAGATGATCGTTAGCTATAAGTTCTCTTGTTCTTGCATCTCTTATATTATCTTGATTAACATCAAACTCAGATTTCTTTGCAAAATCAGGTAGATCAAAATTAATACCAAAATACTTGTGACCACTTGCTGCTACATAATTATTAAATAAGCTAGATATTAATTCAACATATCTTTCATCTGCGGTACCTGTAGTAAGTAGTATTTTACTTAAATCATATTGTTCTATAAATTCAATTAAATCTAATATTACAATTTGATATATGTCACTAGATGTACGTTCCTTTGGTTGTACAGTTTTTCCATTTTGATAAAAAATAGGATCAATAATTTTTGCACTTACAATTGAAGTTGATCCGGGTTCAATAAATTTGAAAATTATACCTTCAATTGGTTTCTGTAAGTCATTCATTAATGCCGAAGACCTAAGTTTAGGATTTAATATAGAAATAATATAATGAGTAAATGAATCAGTCTTAAATATTTCAATTAAATTAGCTTCAGGTGTTTCAAGATATTTATTTAATTGAACTTTTTGAAAGTCAGTTAATTTATCATTAAATATGATTGGTGGTTTCTCAACAGATAATTTTTGAGACCATTCATTTAATATTCTAGGATCATGTATTACTTTAATAATTTTGCCTTGATCATTTCTAATAGAAATATCAGTAAGTATTAAATTATTTAAAGGCATCCTATCATAAGATATATTAATAGGAGCTAATGACGGAAAGTACTTAAATCCGAAAGCCCAATTATCAGGTAATGATACTTTAGTATCAGTAGGTAAATTTTCTATATACTTAATTGCAGTTTCGTAGAATCTCATTATTGTTCTATCAATAAATGAAATTTGTTCATTATCTTTTTTATAGAAAGTTATAGTATTATCGAGATGTTTTTGAAATATGAATCTAGACCCATCAATTTGTTCAGATATTATAACATGGCTATCAAATAGCTTGTTTATAAATTCTGATCCTCTTTCTTTATAAATATTTTGTAATGTATTTAACTGTGCCATTATTTATCGTATTACTTACTCTAAGACTCTAAGATATTTTTATAGATTTTATTACCGATTTTAATTCATCTTCACATTGCTTTTCATCTTTTGGTTTTTTACTTTTCCAAATATTAATAATATTTTCATAATCAGTGGCAAATGGAGCAAAGCCTGAAGTACCAGCAGGACGTGTACCTCTTTTAACAAGATTAACATAACCTGTAAATCCTGTTTTTCTCTTAACAGATAATCCTACTATATAATATATTAATTCGCCATCAATTTTAAATTCTTTTTCAATTTTAATTTCACCACTTTCTTCGCCTGCAGCTTCATTTATAAATTCATTAAAAGATTTAATCTTATTCATTTAGTTTTTATTATTTTATCCGAATTTAAGTGAACCTAAAATCTGGTTAATAGGAGCGAACTGCCCTGTCATTTTATAAGTCTTTCCATTATAAGTAAATACAATACCTTCTGTTGGTACAATTGTATCAAATCCACCCATAGCTTCTATCTTTTCTAATTGATTTCTTAGTTTTGATATTTTTGTAATATCATTAGTATTTTCAAGTTCTTTAATTGTTTTTTCTAATTCAACTTTGATTTTTTGTAGAGACTCATCTGGATTAGCAGCTAATAAACCTGTTGCATTTTTAAGAATAGTTGCACCTAATTCTAATATTAATAATTCAATAGGTTTAATAAATTCTTTATATAATGATTCGCTTTTCTTTTCTATATTTAAAAGTCTTTCTATTAAATGAGAATCATCTGTAAATGTATTTAATTTTTTAATATTAAATGATTTATTATCTTCAACCCATCTAGTAAGTAATCCCTTAATTAAAATTGGATCTAAGTCTGAATTTTTAGTTTCAGAATCAATTAATTCCGTAAACTTAAATTCTAGATAATCTTTTATAGTATCATTATCTTTTAAACCAGCTTCTGATTGTATCTTAGATAATTTATTTAAGAAGTAAGTTTGTTTTGCTTCGAAATCTATATGTTTAGGTAAGTTAATAGCTATTGGTGGTGATATATGATAAGTCTTTTGTAAGTGCTTATCAATATCTGTAATAAGTTTAGTTAATTTCGGTGCAGCTGACTTATCATTTCTGATAGCATTACCATCTCTATCATATTCAGTTAATCCATGAAATATTAATTTAGCTGAATCATAATTTATAACATTTGTAGTACCTGGATAAATTACTTCAAGGTGCATAAAACATTTACCATTTTGAAATATATCAAAAAGCGTATCTTTAGATAAGTGTTTAATAGCTGATTCTAAATCTTGTATAGCATTTCCGAATGCATCAGATAATTCACCTCTGCCACTAAATTTAGTAATAACATCTTCAACACTTAATGAATTTTCACCGAAGTTTTTTCTATCACCTTTATTCCTAGAAGCTATTATATTACCATCTTTATATGATATTGCTAAAGCTTGACCATCTAATTTTTCAGTTGACTGTTCTTCTCTGTTAAGTTCACCAGATAATGATATAGTAATTAATTCTTTAATGTTAGCAAATGTCAATGAGATATCATCGTGTAAATGTGACATATGTCCCGCACTTCCACCGCAGAATATTGCTTCTTGTTTATTAAATTCCATTGAAACATTTTCCGAAACAAAAGATTTAAAACTTAATAGTTTATACATAAGATAGATTATGAATTTTGTAACATACCTACTAATTCACCGTAAGATTTGTCATTTTTGTCTTTTAATAAACCTGATATAGTTTTATCAGCTTCTTCTTGATTGAAATTATCTTTATGTTTAGCTTTTAAAAGTTCTGTTGCATATTCTTTAAAGTCCTCGTCAGAAGTAACATCTTTTTCAACCATTAATGATTCTTTAACATCTAACTTAAGTCCATCAACATATAGTCTTTCGGCAGGTGTATAACTTTCATCAAGTTTACCTGTTTTAATTTGAGCGAAAAATTTTGATTTTTCCTCATCTGAAAGTTCTGATGGTGATTTAACATTATATTTAGCCAGCATATCCTTAAAAAATGCTTGATATTTTTCTTGAGCTTCTGATTCACCAACCATTTTTTCTCCAGCTGAAGTAATACCAGAACCTTCTTTCCAGCCCTTAGCTATTTTTTCAAAAAATTCTTTTTTCTTAGTATCATCTAATTCAGCTGGTGAGGTAACATCAAATTCCTGTAGTGTTTTTAGGAAAAAGTCTGCATATTCCTTTTGTGCAGTAGTTTTTTCATGTAATTTAGTTTCTTCTGTTATTGCTCTAGAACGTTCAGCAAACGTTGTAAAAGACTGAAAATGCTTTAAATCCATTGTAGATATATTATTTGTTTATCTATATATCCATAAATAGCTAAGTAAACTTAATTTTTTTAATTTCATATTTGAATAATTGTTCATTATAGATTTCTTGCCGTTTACTGCCATGCCTGTATAAATAGTTTTTATAATTACCATAACATATATTATCAACAAAATCTATAATTATTAGCTTATCTTTATCTTTATGCTGCCTTAATCCTCTACCTATACTTTGGCGGATAACAATTTCACTTTTAAATGATTCAGTAAAAAAAATGTTATGTATATTCTTGACACTTATACCAGTACTGAAAGTTCCGGTCAATATGAGGCAACGATAATTACCGTTGCCTCACTTTCATTTATATTTTTATGTAATGTTGGTTTCATATTATATATTATTAAATTCCCAATCTAGCGTAGAAATAGTTTTTTTATTTAATTTTTTAGTAGTTTCCTTTTTAACTTTTAATTTAGTATTAATAAATTTTCTAACAAGCGTTTCATTAAAATTAAATTCCTCTATAAATTTACGTAAGCCAAATCTATAAAAAACTTCTCCAGTTGGACTTATTAACATATATTCTTTAGCTGGAGATTTTCTGTTTTTCATTTTAGAAATAAATTCAGGATCCTTCCATTTTAATTTAATTAATTTAGATGCAAGTTTTCTTTTTTTAGGATCTTTATTTATTAAATCCATTTTTTTTTTAAATTCTTCTTTTTCTTGAATTGTCTTATTACTATGCTGAAGAATAACTCTCCTTGTTGCTTCAGTTGGGTTATTTTTAAAGTAATCTTTCATTTGTTTGCTTTTTTCTAATTTAAGATCATCAGTCCAATTTAATTTATTAATTTTACATCTTTTATTATATTCTTTATTACTTAATTTATCCCAACCCTTTTTAGATCTTCTACCTTGTTCTTTTGATGTTAAAGATTTCATATGACGACTTCTATTTTCACAAAACTTTTTATATTTTTCTTTATTATTTCTTAAATTTTTCCAACCTCGTTTTGCAGCTATTGAAATTAGTTTAGAATTTTTTGCTATTCCGGATTTCATAAAATTTAAAGTTCTCTGATAACATCTTTTATTATATGCTTTAAATAAAAGTTCGTGTGCTTTAATATGATCTTTATATTTTAATCTAACTAGATTCCAATTATCAGTTTTAAATTCTTCATATATTATAACAGGTAATATATGATGTGTTTCAGAATACTGTTTTCCATGATATGATTTACTTAAAACAAAATCTATATATTTTAATAAATATATTTCTTAATCTGGTATACCATCTTTCTCTAAAAATTTATCATATAATATAGCTTTCATAATTTATATATCTAATCTTTACGCTAATACCAGTAGAAAAAGATATATTAATGTGAATTTATCCAGTTATCATCTATATCATCATCAGTAGTAATATCTTTAGCTAATTTACTAGTGCCATCTGATAATAATACATTTTCTATTTGTAATATATTAATTTTTTTATTTCCAAATTCTAAAATAGTATAGCTCATTTTGCTGTTTTCACCAGCAGCTTCCATTTTCTTTTTATAAATTTCCCTTACATCATTATTCGTAGACCCATCAACGTAATATACTAATTTATCTTTACAGTTCTTTTTTAATTGATTAAATAATTTTTCACCATAATCAATATGATGAAATAATACTAAACTACTCTTAGTTGATCTAGAAATAATATTAGTAATCATATTTAAGCGTGATGGATTATCGACAATATATCTTTGTTCTAAATTAAAAAGCTTTTTTCTTTCTTCAGAACCTGTTCTATATAAATCAGCAAAAGCTTTTCGTATATCATCTTCCGCATAATCTAATTCAATAATTTTAACTTCACAGTTTGGTATATAACCTTTCTTTTGTAAAAATGCAGTACTTACTTCATTAATAAGTGGTCCTGAATAACACATAATTGTTAATCTATCTAAAGTTCCTGGCTTTGGAAATGTACCAGTTAATCCAAACCTATATTCAGCGCTTGTACATTTTTCTAATATTGATTTTATAGAGGCAGCAGCAACTTTATGGCAGTTTGAAACATTTAAATTATTAGCAAAATAATTATGATTATTTCCATCTGGGGATTTAATTCTTAAATTAAAAACTTCAGTAGTATTTTCTATTTTTTTAATTGATTTAATTTTCATGTTGAAATTTCTTTAAACTATTACTTATTTTAGCTTTATCAGGTTGATTAATTAAAATAGATTCATTATAATTTTTATTAAACCAATCTTCAGATATTACTTTATATTCATAGTTATTATTAAAAGCCCAATTCTTAGCAGCAACATCCTTTATTTTATTTATTTTAATATATTTCATTGAATTAGGTTTAATTTCATATATTACCTTATTAACAGAATCAATAAAAATCATTAATATTTAAAATTTCATCGCTTAATTCTAATTCATCTACACGTTTCCAAATACCTGTAGTTAATTGAACTTTATGATTACCAGTAATTTTAATTATACTTGAATCATCCATTTCTATTTCATACATATCTTCACTTATACTTAAATTTTTATGTACATAATCAACTTCATTGACTTCAATAGATTTCGTTTTAATATTAAAAGTCTTCACTAAATCTCCAGTTACAATATTTGAAATTTTCTTATAGGTATTATTTGCCATAGTAATTAATGTATCAGGATGTAAACATTCATCAACAATAATAGAATCGAATTGTTCGAAATATTCTGCTTTCTTTTTAACTAATGATTGGTATGTACCTATAACAATATTACTTTCTGGTTTAGGTTTCTGACCAGAAAATATCATTTCAATCTTTAATTTGATTTGATTCTTATAGTTATAATTATTAAAGTCATCGTTAGCCTGTGTTACTAAATTAACATTCGGTACTATAAAAAGAATTTTCTTAGCTAAATTTTTTTGTAACATATAACCAACAGTCATAAAACTAATTAAAGTTTTACCTGCAGAAGTTGCTAATTCAGCCGAGCATTTTCTAAATTTTAATATTCTAAAAGATGTTTCAAGTTGATATTCACGTAAATCTATAGGTTCACCATGTAATTTAAATCCATTAAAAAAATTATTAGCCCAATCATTGAAATCTTCTTGATTAACATTATTATCGAACAATTTATTTAAATCATTAAATATAATAGGATAATTATATTTACGTGCTATATCTAAAACTTCTTTCCATAAACCTGCAGGAATATACTTATCTCTTAATAAGTAACAATAATATCCGTCCCATCCACCAGATTGTACCCTAGGATTAAATCTCCAGTTTTCTATTCTTTTAGTTAAAGATAATCGCAGTTGCTCTAATTCAAGCTTACTACATTCTTTAATTTCTAGAAATCTATTATCTTCAGTTAAGTTAAATTCCACTTTAAATTTCTTCTACTTTAATTCTATTTTTAATTGCCCATGCCATTTGATCTATCGTCTTAATAGACTCCTGGAAAAAATTTGATTGTGATTCAAGTAAGCCAAGCTGCCTTGTATAAAGATTTAAATCAGCAACAGTCATTGCATCTTTTTCTTTATGGTTTAATATATAATCATAATTAAAATATGTTTGATATATTCTTTTATATTCTTTATCGTATAGTGCTGTAAGCTTTGAAGATCGTATTCTAAATTTAGTTAGAATATCAACTAATACTTGTCTCTGAGATAACATTATGATTTGTGCATCAACTAAATCATCTATGTTTTTTAATTGTTTTACCATATCAGAAATGGTTATACCCCAACTAGAGCGCTGTTTTTGTAATTCAGTTTCTAATTTATCTAATCTTTCAGATCCTGTTAATTTTTCAGTAACTTTAATATCTTGCGATTCATTATCACCTAGGTGACTATAGATATCTATATTTTCTTCCATTTAAAATAAACTATTATCACTTATTGATATTTCCGGTTTATGAACTATAACTTTCTTTGTAGAATATATGGGCTTAAATTCAGAAAGTTTAGTTCCTGCATAAGATTCAGATTCTATAGTAAGATTATTTATTAAAAGTTTTAGTCTTTTAACTTTTGAATCATCATATGATTCAAAAAAATCTTCAAGTTCTTTATTTATATTAATATTACTCATATGAAAAACATATCTATTGGATTTGATGAAAAATAATTATTGATATATTTATGTGCATTAAGTTTATATTTAAAACATAATTTCATTATATCATTTAAATCTTTAGTCTTCTCAGTATCTTTAAATTTATTTAAGTCATTCTCTTTAAAAAACTTATTCCATAAGAATACGGTTTTATTTTGTCTAATTTGTATACGTGCTTCATTAATA
>Ga0315284_10008538_pt1 | contig 14624 bp, 13 predicted proteins | sample YL17G09_16_MG_FD_203696 | JGI IMG/M metagenome (GOLD analysis project Ga0315284, IMG submission 203696) | Sediment microbial communities from Yellowstone Lake, YNP, Wyoming, USA - YL17G09_16 | ecosystem: Environmental > Aquatic > Freshwater > Lake > Sediment | place: USA: Wyoming | collected... | reverse complement strand
TCGATTGCAATACGCGTTGCTGCGATCGTACGGCAAACTAACATCATTACACATGATTCTTTTATCGTCAATTTCGTATTCGTTGCCGTTAATACACTTCAGCGTAGTCTTTCCAATTGTCATAATGCTAGTCACTTTCGTTATAGGAATAGGGTAAATCGTCAACTATTAATCCACGCCATAGCGCCAGCAGCAAGCGCGTCGGTTTCATAAGCATACCATTCGTGGGAATTGTCTTGATCGATATAGCCGTAATCGTACAAACCGTGTTTGACCGGTAGTTTAAACTCTGCTGGTCGCGTTTTCCAAACTTTGCAAGCGCCGTTTGCGCGTGCTCGCATTGGAGTCCCATCCGCGTTACGTTTCGTTGCATGAAATACCATGCGAACTGTAAGCGCTTGTGTTTTCGTAATCATTGTCTTTTCCTTATCGAGAGAGTAAACAGAAACCGAGACCACTAAAAAGATCTTAATAACCCTATCGGTAAAATGGAAGCGCAGAAGCTAGCATTTTTTAACTATTCCCAATAATGGGAAGAAATAAATTTTGCGCGGAATTGGCATAAGATTTGCTTCGCGCGGGCGCGAATATTATAACGTCAACCCTATTTTGCCGATTCACAATTCCCAATTGTCGGGAGGGAGTCTATTCGCCTCGAATCTCGTTCGGATGCTATCGAGGCGAATAGCCCAAAAAAATATAGGCAATTCTCAAATATGTTATTTGGTTTATGTAATTTGTGGATTGCGCCAATACCCCTAAGAATTGCGCCTAGTTTTCAGGATGAGAATATCGCGCTTGATCGTTTGTGGTCGTCTCAAGACGTTTGCGCAAATATGTTGTTTTGTTTATATGATCGAAGAATAAAGACTTACAGCGACGAAATAGACAAGCTGTCTCTAGGTAATTGAATTGCATACCGTGTCCAATTGTCATTGCAATTAAATTGCAAATTGCAATTGGACACGGTAGCCTCGTGACCGTGCTATAGCACGGTGTTGACGGACGGTCACGGTGCCACGGTCACGGTTCACGGTCACGGTAGAGAGGGGTCACGGTAGCCCCCTATATATATAGTCAGCCTCGCAAGGGTCGTGACTGACCGAACATGCGGTCACGGAGCTAGCCCGCTAGGGTTTTCAGGAAATTTCGACGATTCTTGCGGATTCTGCCCGAATCCGGTAATCTAACTTCCCGGCCCTGCGTTGTGGTGTCGGAGACGGGCTGTCAAGCCACCCACTACTCACCACTACTCACCACTAAGGATTACTTCTCATGCAACCCCTATGTAATGAAACGCGCAAATTGTTCGCGCCGCTTGATCGGCCCTTGCGCGATTCAACGGTTATTAAAATTGAATTAGGCGATAATGGGAAATTCATTCTCGACGCCTATTCCTTAGACGGTAAGTACAGGTCAATGCCTTGCAGCGGGTTTAGGCAATTGATGAACCGCTTACCGGAAAAAAGATTAGTTGCGCAGACTAAAACTAACGGCCAATATATGCCGTGGGAAATTGGCGCAACAGATACAACGTGCGAAATCATTAAAGCCGTAGCAATGGACCGCGTAGAATTTACTCCAGAAGCCCGGCAGCTATTTGATACAATTCTTCTGCAAGCCGAATTGTCAGATAATGTCAGCCAACTAATTGCTAACTTCAAGCAGAAAGGAATTGTGCCGGAGCATCAATTTGAATTGTGTGAAGAGAAGCCGCTAGCGGGGTATCAGCAAGTCGCTATGCTTGCGCAGACTCATGCTACCGGATTCGGCCTATTCATGGAACAGGGCACGGGTAAGACGCCCGTCGTAATCGCAAGCATTTGTAACCGTGCGAAAGAGCTAAAAGAAAAAGAACCCAATAGGTTCTATACTGCAATCATTGTTTGCCCGAATAGTGTTCGCGCTAATTGGGTATCCGAATTCGAGAATTTCGCGACGCGCGGCGGTCGTGTCACCGTATTACGGGGGTCACAGATTGACCGCGTTAAACTTTTGATAGACGCCTTTTCTCCTGATACTACCGGCGAGTGCTATTACAGCGTGGTAATCCTTAGTTATCAAACTTTGTGGCGGTCTTGGGAATCGCTAAAAATGATTCCGTGGGATTTGTCCGTGCTGGACGAGGGGCATAACATAAAAGACAGCAAAGCGAAGCAAAGCAGATGCTGCCTCGAATTACGGGATTGCAGCAAACAGCGTGCAATTCTTACCGGCACGCCGATTGGCAATACAATAATGGATTTATATATGCCGTTAGAATTCATGGGGAAGGGTGAAAGCGGTTTCACTACCGAGAAAGCATATAGGCAATTTTACGGCAGCTATGACCGCAGCAACGGCTTTGAAGTGTTAGTGGGCACGCAAAATTTACCTATTCTGCAAGAACGGCTTGCCAGAAAGTCATTCTTCATTAGCAAAAAAGAAGCCATGCCCTCGCTGCCTGATAAGGTCTACGATATTATCGAAATTGAAATGTCGCCGGTTCAGCAAGAGATGTATAATAAGCTGGCAAGAGAATTGGCCATTGAAATAGAGAACGATATGCAAAACGATAACCTAACTCGGCAGATGTTGGTTACGTGCATATTAACCAAGCTGTTGCGACTTAGCCAAATAACTAGCGGCTTTATAAGCTGGTCTAAAGTAGAGGATGAGTACGGGGAGATAACTCAGCCGCCGCACTATGAATACTTCTCACCAAGCCCGAAGATTGATGCGGTTGTCGCTGAGCTATTAGCTAAAACCGATAAGACCGAGAAAACAATTATTTGGGCTTGCTGGTTGCCGGATATTGCCTATCTCGCGGCGGCGTGCGAACAAAACGATATAGGCTATTGTATCATCAAGGGAGTAGGGAAAGACTATTCCGAAGCCGACCGCGCGGAAGCTATTCGCCGGTTCAATGAGGATAGAGATTGCAGGGTTGTAATCGGCACTGCCGCGAGCGGCGGCAGCGGTCTTAATCTATTAGGCTATCCGCCCGGCAAGGGCGACGAATACGATACCGATTGCACGCACATAATCTATTACTCTCAAAACTGGTCGCAGATACACCGCTCTCAAAGCGAGGATAGGGCGCATCGCCGGGGAACTCGTCGAAATGTCCGTATTACTGATGTATGCGTGCCTAATACAATTGACGAACAAATCAGGCTACGGGTAATGAGTAAACGAAAGAACGCAATGGAAGCCAGTGACTTGCGGCATATCCTTGAAGCTATTACAGCGGGAGGTAACTGATTATGCCAGCAGATAACGGGACATGGTTGGTCGGAAGGTGTTTTATCGTGGAAGAACCCACGGGAAATAAAGCCGCAATTGCGGACCCGTCAGCTTTCGGCGAAGTCGTACATATCTTCCCTGCTGGCGCTAGCCGCCCCTCTATTTATGACAGCGCCGCAATAGGGGATACGATAAGCGATAGGCTACACGAATTGAAATACGATCCGGCAGTTGACTATCTAGTCATCGGCGGCGGGCTTCTGTTGATGGCCCATACGTGCGCTGTCATCGGCAATGGGTTAGGTAACTTCAAAGCATTGATGTGGGACATGGCCCGTTGTAAATACAATGAAGGGGTACTAGGATAATGGCAAAAAATAAAGTCCACCCATATAAGCGGCAGTTATCTGCGGAAATTAGTATTGAGTCTAAAGAACCTGCCGAGAATTGCTTTGAGAGACTTCGCGAGGTTTATGCAATCTGCAAGGCTGCTCATGCTGAATGTTATGCAGCACTGCGCAGCGTACACCAGAAGCAAGCCCTATTACCTGTCGAGGAACTGGTAGATTGTCAATTCGCCATGCGGGAATCCGCAGCGCTATTGGAGGATTTACGGAAAGAATTAAATAAAACAATCTCCGTTCAAGCCGGTATCACCTGCGCCAAATGGGTATTAGACCCGATGGTAGACACGTCGAAGCCTATCGCGGGGACACATGCAAACGGACATCCGCACATGGCTACGCGAACGGCTACGCCCCATTTCGATAAAGACCCGGTAGCCTATAATCTGATAATGGACTGGCTAAACATCCCTGAAGATTTGAGGGATCACGGTAAGGTACTATACGAAGAGGGAGAATTTGAAACTGAAATAGTTAAAATCAATTGGCCGGGGTTTCAGGATTATCTGTCAAGGATAACGGAAATGGGCTACCCCTTGCCGCCGGGAATTGTAGAGGCTAGCACTTGGAAAGAGGCGCTGGTTACGTGCCGCAAGATGCAAGATTTATTATGAAAATATCTGGCAGCGTGCTAGATAGTGTTGAGAGAGTTGAGAAAGATTGTTCTCGAATAAGGAACTGGCTAATGACTACACAAATCGTTACACCTAATGCCGGGGCTACGCAAGCGGGGGCTTCGGTTATCGTCGCTCCGGCCACTACCGAAATCGCTGTCGCGGTCGCAATGCCCGGCGCAATATCGGCCACGCTGCCCGATTATATGAAGAATGAACCTACTGGCACTGAGTTAATTGGGCAATACGTAACCCCGCCGCGAATTGCCATCGTGCAACCGCTATCTGACGCGGAAGTTAAAAAGGCATACGGGGAGACTGCGTGTTATGCCTCACCCTCAAACGAATTGATTCTGCCCGCTTGGGTTGATACTAACCCCGCTCCGGTTGTGCGATTCGTTCCGATTTTCTTTTTCCCTGAATTCATTGAGTGGAATCCTCGCGGCGTGCAAGGGTTAAATGCGATTCGCTCCCGTACAACTGACCCTAAGTCTGAATTGGCTCAAAAGTGTAAGTCATTTGAAACAGGTATCCGCAACTATCCTTGCCCTGAAAAGCCTGAAAAGCTGATCCGTTGCCAAGAACATTTGAATTTCGTTATTATGCTTTTGGATCATAGTCTAACAGGCATTCCGATGATGATGAGTTTTAGCCGTACCGGGCATAAAGACGGACGCAAACTATGCGACACCATTCGTATGCGTCGCGCTCCGATGTACGGGTTGATCTTCGACCTAAGTATTGGCCCCCGTTCTAACGATGAGGGCGCTTGGTACGGGTTTGATGTACGCGGCACGATTGCAGAGAATGGTATGTCCGCATTTGTCGATGAGGAATGGTTTAATTATCTGAAAGTTATGCACTTGCAGATGGTTAAAGATTACGAATTGGGGATGCTGCAAGCGCAGTATGAAGAGTCTGCGGATGAAGCGGCAACAGTTGCTGCACCCGCCGCAGCTATTTCTGATGCTAAGCGATTCTGATTCGTTGTAGCGCGACGGCTAAGTATGCCCAATAAAATGGGCCGTGATCCTTTCACACGATAATATGCTTAGCCGTCGCCTACTTATTTTGCCACCTAACCCATTGCGGGAAAAGCTAATGGGCATCGACATCCTTAAAATAAATGCACTTGCGGAGCTAGAGCGGTTTGGATTTCAATATGAATTTGCTGGCGGCGACGAAGTTAAGGTTTGCTGCCCGTTCCATGATGATTCAACCCCAAGCTGCCTTGTCAATACTGAAAAGCGTGTATTCAAATGCCATACAGCGGGCTGCGAGGCTTCCGGCGATATAGTTGATCTTCTTGCCCGGCAAGGTAAGACCGCTCGCGCCATAGTCCTAATAGACATATCTCAGAGATATGGCGTTGAAGAAGAGAAGATAATTGAACCAGCTACCGTCGAACGGTTCCATCAAAATATATGGAAAGCCGGGGCGCTGCTGCGAGAATTATATGCTCGCGGCGTATCCGATGAAATGATTCGCTATTATCGCTTCGGCGAGGATGGCGGACGGGTAATCATTCCGGTTAGAGGTAAATCAGGGGCGTTTATCAATCTTCGCAAATATCTGCCCGGAGCGCCGGGAAAAGATAAGATGCGAAATTCGCGCGGTCAAGGTTCTGTGCGATGGTTCCCGATTGAGCAGCTAGCCTATCACCACATAGTTTTAACTGGTGGCGAATGCAAAGCAATAGTCGCCGCCGCCCATCTCAATCAATATGATATTGGAGCAATTACAGCTACGTGCGGGGAGAAAAATCTCCCTATGGAATTGCTGGCTGACCTAAAGGGTAAAGTTGTCTACGTCATTATGGACGTAGACAAAGCCGGGAAAGCCGCAGCTAAAAAGCATTGTGAACAGTTAAGCGTACTGTCATCATTTGTTGCTAATATCGAATTGCCATTGGACCCGGATAAATACCCTAAAGGGGACATAAACGACTTTATTGCGACGGAGCACGGCAATCTTAAAGAGTTATTAGATAATGTAAAAGCCTACGTGCCGGAGAAAACAGATAAGCTACTGGTAGACGATTCGCCGCCGATTGACTTAGAGTTATCAGAAGCAATACTAGCCGACAATGCGAACCGTCGAATGAGGGTAAAGGGAGTAGTTTCCGCGATGGATACTACGCCATACCTTGTACCAAAAGATATCGTAATTGAATGCCTGAAGAATCAACAAGAGTGCGGAATCTGCCCGGTATTCCTTCTTGAGCAAGCCCAATTTCAAATCCCTGCCGAATCCCCGGCGATATTAGAATTCGTAGGTTGCAACAATTTAACCCAATTAGACGTTGTTAAAAGTACCGTTGGAATACCGAGGTCGTGCCGGGGTTGCGAATTCGTAAGGCTTAGTGAATACAATGTTGAGGATACGCGGATTTCCCCGCAACTTGAGATTACTAGCAAATCGGGGGACCGTCAGCCAATTCCGGCTATATGTATTGGCAGCGGGTTGCAGCTTAATGAGGGTTATGAATTCACGGGTAAACTGTTTGCGCATCCTAAGACCCAACAGGCTACACTTCTAATAAGCTCTCACAAGACTTCGCAAGATGCTTTAAGTACGTACACGACGGATAACGCTGAAGCGCTGTCGGTGTTTTGGCCTACTGAATGGACCGTACCAGCAATTCAGGAAAAGCTGGATAGTATTTACCAAGATTTTGAGGCTAATATCACCCGTATTTATCAACGCCAAGATATGCACTTGATAGTTGATTTAACTTACCACTCCCCTTTATTTATAGACTTTGACGGCAAGGTAGTAAAGGGTTGGGTTGACTCTCTTATAATGGGCGACTCATCGCACGGGAAAAGTGACGTATCTTTCGGAATGATGCAGCATTACGGATTAGGACATCGTATGGAATGTGGTAACGCATCCGTCGCGGGAATACTCGGCGGCATGGAAAAAATGGGGGACAGATGGTTCGTCAGTTGGGGAGTTGTTCCCTGCAACGATAGGCGAATTATCCTTATGGATGAAATTAAAGATGCCCCAATTGAAATCTTAGGGCGGCTGACAGATATGCGTAGTTCGGGAGTTGCGCAAATCACTAAGATCGGCAAGCATTGGAAAACACACGCCAGAACGCGGCAATTATGGCTGAGCAATCCGCGCTCTGATATGAAAATGTCTCAGCATACTTTCGGAGTAAAGGCAATCTCCGACCTTATTGGGAGTCCTGAAGATGTCCGTAGATTTGACGTTGTATTGCTTGTCGCAGATAGCGAAATCGACGCTAGGGAAATCAACAAGCGCCATTCGGATAGGCCAAGTGTTGAGCACTGCTATAGTGGTGACTTATGCCGTCAGCTTGTACTATGGGCGTGGACTAGGGGAGAATCTCAAGTCGTCTACACTCCTGAAGCCACCACTAGAACATTAACAGAGGCTAGCGAGATGTGCAGCATATTTAGCGACGTTATTCCGCTTGTAGACCGTGGGTCAATGCGCTATAAAATAGCTAGATTAGCTGCCGCACTAGCTGCCCGGTTGTTTAGTTGTAATGAAGATTATACTAAGCTAGTTGTTCACGAAGCCCACGTAGAATACATTGCAGCTTTTCTAAAAAGAATATACAGCAGCAAGGTATTTGGATATGTTGAATTCTCGGCAGCGCAGAAGTTGCTAAATACCTTGATTGATCCTGAGCTAATTAAAAAGCAAATTGAGCTAACTCCGCATCCGCGAGATTTCTGCAAATCGCTGCTGACTCGCGACTTTATCGAGGCTCAAGATTTAGCTGACTGGACCTCATGGGATAGAGTAGAAGTGCAGAACATGCTATCCCTATTCGTTAGAAAACATGCCCTAATAAGAGTTAATAGGGCATACTGTAAGTCTTCGCTGTTTATCGAATTCATCAAAGGTATGATAGATAGCGAAGACTTGAAAGATCGACCCGCCCACATACCAGAAGAGAGGTTCTAATGGAAAAGAAGTTTATCATCTCGGCTACTTCTATACTTGGCTTTCCGACTTATATGGTAAGCCATACCGATATTGAAGATGAAGGGAATATAGTAAAAGCAATAAAATTTCTAAATAAGCGGGAAAAAGCGGCTTTATATTCCCGCGAAGAGGCTGAAGCTCTTTTGCCTCATGTTCTACTTGTTAGGAATACCGCAGTTATTGAGGAGGCGAACAATGGGAAATAAACGGCCCGACTGGATAATTAGCAGCTTGTGGATTTTAGGCTTATGCTATTTACTTTTTAGAATTATGGTGAAACTATGAGCAATTTTGAAAAAGAGCACATAAAAATGACTGGTCAACACATGAACGCGGATGGTCCTGTAGGCACAAATTTTGAAGTACACGCTACCGGCGCTATGCGTTCAACTGACGCGGATAATGAGCGATTTGACCTCATTCCGCAGAGGATGCTTCGGCGAGTTGCTGCTAGTATGTCCGAAGGGGCACGGAAATATGGTGAGCATAATTGGGAAAAAGGTTTCAAATGGTCTAGCCTAATTAACCATTTAATGCGGCACTCATACCTGTATCTTATAGGGGACAAAACAGAAGATCATTTGGCTCACATGGTTTGCAATCTCGGCTTCCTAATGGAGTTTGAGACTACTCACCCGGAGCTAAACGATATCCCTTCCCGCATGGAAAAAGAAGTAATTGAACGCCCCCCTGTTGCGGTTAAGTATGACCCAATTGAGGAATTCAACAAAATTAAAACAGGCAACTACCCGCCCTGCCCTGAAATTGACCCGGAGATTTTCTAAATGTTGTATAATGAACAGACTTTTTTCGACATAACGGAGTATACTGAAGAGTCGTATATTATACATAGAGAAGACCCTATTTTCGACTTCCCTATTGAAGACATAGCAAATAATATCGGCTTCAGTGCAATAACAGTCAAGTACGATATGCGAACATTCGGCGCGGCGGCTTGTATGTCGCAGCGTATGACTTGGCTAGTTAATCCGTATTACAAGATTAGCATTCCTGCTCCCGCCCCACCAGCGAAGCAGAGAATAATGCACGACGTTTTGCCGATTGATACTGCCCCTAAAGATATTCGGGACATTAACGAATATACTGACGATGAGTTAAAGGTATTTCAATGCCTGCCCAACGGCTGGACTTCATCGACGGGGCAAGTATACTTGGGGCTACCTATTACCCAGCCAATGCTGCGAGTTAATTCAAATCTGCCGCTTTACGAATATCAGCTTAAAGACTATTTGCTGCTCCATCCGCAGTTACCTCGCCCCTTAAATGACGCTGAGCTAAATCTAATACTAGAGAATAGCGCAATGAATTGGGCGCAAGAAGTTATTCTAAGTTCTGAAATTCTCGCAGAACCTAACAAAGTGAAAGAGGAATATAATCTAAACATCGAGGATTTTTGGCCGCCAAGACAAGACAAACGTGTTGCAGGAGCTTTTCCGGCTCAACAGGCATTTAATTGGGGGCACTAATGATCGAATTTCAAAATGGCGGGCGATTAGCTCAATCTATGCGAGAATTGCCGAAATCATTTGTCGGGGCTGGCGATGTTTACCTTGACTTTGAAACGACTTCCGGCGACCATGAAAAGATGTCGGTGAACCCTTGGCACAATTGCAGCATCGCCGGATTTGCAATTACTGTAGATATTTGCGAAGAGGCTTACTATTTCGACTACATGCGAGCGTCTGAATCTGAGCAACTGTATGCAATAGAGTATTTGAATAAGGTACTCTATTACGCAAATAATTGGATAAACCATAATATAAAATACGACGTACACGTAGCAACTAACGCGGGGGTACAGTGTCTGCATCCGTGGTTGGCCCTAGTATGCACCCTAACGCGGGCCAAGCTGATCGACAGCGACCGAGGTGGGGCAAGAGGTGGCTACGCCCTAGACAAGCTCTCGGCTGCTTGGTTGCAGCACGACATCAACCCTCTTGAAGACCGGCTGCAACCGTATCTAGGGCGCGCCAATAAAGACTATGGGCAAATTCCCGCAGATATTTTAGGTGAATACGCTTGTCAAGACGTATTAACTGTACGGAATCTATACCGCTACATTAACGGACGATTGCCGGAACGGTGCCAAAATGTAGCAAATACCGAAGTGGCTTTAACGAAAGAACTCGTTAAGGTTGAGCAAGAGGGTATGCGATTCGATTTGAATACGCTAAAGGTAGCCCAATATCGTACCCTTAATAGAATGTTTGACCTAGATAAAGAATTGTCAGTATTGGTAGGCCGATCTTTTAGACCGTCTGTCAATAATGACTGCAACGAGGTTCTGTGCGGCCAATACGGTTTACCTGTTCTAGCGTATACTAAAGACGATGAAGGGGGCGAAACCGAAAATGCCAGCTTCGACAAAAAAGCGCTGGCAATGTACGCCGCTTTGCCGTATGCGCCGCAAGATGTAATTAGTCGAATCATTGAATACCGAAAACTAAGCCAGCGGAATAACCTTTACCTAACTCCGTGGCAGGAATTGGCAATTAAAGGCGTACTGCACCCCAATTATAATCAGACTGTGCGAACCGGGCGTATGAGTTGCAGTGAACCTAATATGCAACAGCTTGACGATTTCATGCTGGCGCTAATCCTGCCACCGCCCGGCCATTCGTTTATTTCAACAGATGCAAGCCAAATTGAATTCAGGCTGATTACCCATTACATTCAAGACCCTAAAGCAGTCGCCGAATATAATGCTAACCCTGATGCAGACTTCCATGCCCTTGTAGCTGCGCTGTGCGGGATTAAGCGGAAGCCTGCCAAAACGATTAACTTCGGAACGGCTTTTGGGGAAGGGATGAAAAAGATCATCGCCCAAATAAGTACCGACCCCGATATAATTGCATTGGTTAAGGATGAAGTTGATTGCCTTAACTTAGCTAGTGATTCAGAGAGGATTCAAGCATTCAACAGAATCATTGAAGTACGCGGGCAGACAATTTATAAGACGTATCACAAAACTTTTCCCACACTCAAAGCGACGGCGAAAGCGGCGGAAGCAGTCTGCAAGTCGCCGGAGCGCAGATTAGGAACGGCCTTAGATGCTGACCATTATTACGGATATATTACAAATATGTACGGTCGGGATAGGCATTTACCTTATTATGGCAGATATCGAACTGACTATAAAACGGCTGACCCATACGACAAAGCATGGCTATCTTTCCCGACGCTTAACCAAGCATCGGCGGCGGACCTAATGAAAGAGCGCTTCGTCTGCTTGATGCAAGAGCATATTCGAGACCTACCTATTAAGGCAGTCGGAATAGTTCACGATGAATTGGTCTTCACCGCCCCAACGGAGATTGCAGAAGACCCGCGCACACTTAGGGATATTGTAGCCGTGCTAGAATCCCCGGCAGTTGAGATTAGTGTACCTATTCGCTGGTCGATAGGCACTAGCTCCGTCAATTGGCTTTCCGCCGCAACGCCTGTCGCTGACGGCGGCGTGTCGAATGTTATACAATATAACAAAGCCGACGCTACGGGTTTAGATTTTCTTAGGGGCTAAATGTTATTGATGAGGTGAGGGCAGATTGAGCGCTAATTAGATTAGGAAATGCCGCGATTGCCGCTAGCGTATCTTTTATATCGAATAGGCTTAGCTCAATCGCGGAAGTTAAGTAGATATTGCTAGATTCGTCAATGTGAAATATGCCTACACTGAATTGCTGTCCGTCTACCCTTGACCCCACAAACCGTCGCCATGCCTGTATATTTATAGGTTGAGGGGCACCGGGGCATAGCATTAGGCGCGGGCCATGTGTTGCCAGATTATTATTTCCGAAAGGGCTAGGCACAGTTATTCCGGCAGAAGTGATCGTTTGTGAGGAATAATGAGTCCCATCACTTAGGTTAATCCCCTCAGTTGAATCATTAAAAGGAAAAAAGGCTGACCTTCCCGAAGCCCAAGCGGTTCCGTTATGGGGGTCATATTGTGCCCCAAAAAGACCGCCCGACCCCCCTGAAGATATATGATTCATTTGAACCTGCCAACTTGAAATATACGAGATGGAGCCGCTCGTTCCAAATTGAACAGGGTAAGTCAAATCAGTGTGGTATAGCCACGGCCTGCCCGTAGTATTTCCGGGGTTATTAGGAATTTCAAATTTCCATTTTCTGAACGCAAAAATAAGGGAATTAGGGGGAGACCCTTCCGGCTCTAAAGCGCACCCTTCCACAACTAAACCAGTTGCAAGCCCCACGACCGGTGCAAAAATAGCGTTCTCAACCGCGAGAGTAGTCCTATTAAGAATCGCTATAAAACTATCCTGCGCGGTGGCTGCGAACCCTATAGCTATGCGGGTATTAGATATCCCAACAACCGAAGAGGGGAAAAAGTCGGGGGAGAACTCAACGTACCCCAAAAAATTCGTTATACCTTTAACAAGCGCAGAATTTAGAACATGAGTTCTTAAATCTGGAATATACTTTTTCTCAACCCCTGTTTCCCCGTCAACGACTATGAAAGGGTACTTAAAGTCAAAACTTTGCGCGGATATCAAAGCTGCAACGTCTCCGTTGTCTTTTGCGACTTTCATACTGTAGATGGGGTCAGTAAAAAATCTAGTCCCCGGAGAAGTTAATAGAGTTGCTCCCGTAGCATTTCTAGGAGAATAATACCTCCATCGCAAAACCCCGGAAGAAGTATAAGATTTCAACACGCTCATAGGGGGTTGAGATGTTGCTAGATTAGTGAATAAAAATGTGTCTGAGCGGCCACCTACATAAACATTAAAACTTCCATCTACCCCGCCAATAGAAGCCCCGTAGGCATAAAATGGAATCAAGGCAGTTACGCTGCCATCTTCAAAATAGGTGTTCTGCCATAGAACTGTGCCATCTAGCCTTAATTTCCATAAAGTTTGTCGATGGCAGCATGGCCAATAGCACATAATCAGCACTCCGCATTAACGACCCACCAAGAACCGGATTCATACTCAATAATTACTACTTTACCCGCAGAAATGCTAGGAGAATTAGCTATTTTCATGCGAACATTATCAATAAAAGAGGGGGAATTGTTCCAAGTAGTCCCGTTCCATGTGTCAAGAATAACTCTCGCAACCCCCGTAGTGGTCAATACACTCTCTAATCTCCCCCTGTGCCGCATAGGGGAACCGCAAGCAACTACTTCAATTAAATCTGTCGTGGCTTGCTTAGCAGATAAGCATATTAAACCATGACCGTATTTTGAAGCTAATACGTCACCCTCTGCTGGCCCGCAAATTGTTCCCGCCGTTGGATAATTTATGGGATCGGCCTTAACCTTTATAGGGCTATCCCACGGGATTATGGTTGCATGATTTCTGCCGCCAGCAGTAACTGCTGCGAAATTAAATACTACTAAAACTCTGCCCCATCCAGCAACTCCGCCACCCTCTCCAGCTAGGCTATGGGCATATTTTCTAACACCGTATACAGTAAAGCCCGAAGTAGTCTGCCCCGAACATAATTGGCCTATACTGTATTGAACAGCGGAATATGTGCTAAATACAATTATAGATTTGCTCAAATTTTTAACCGGCTTAACCGCGAAGCCGTCCGCGTCTCCTACGCCGCCGCCAGCGCCTAGCATAGCCCTTGCTGCGCGAGTGACTTCGTGGTAATGCTCTGCGGTTATCCGCTCCCCTTTAGGAAGATATTCTAAACTATCTGCCATTGTTGTTCCTTATGCAAATAGTGCCGCGAAGTCACCTAAAGTATAGGGCTTGTATTGTGATCCACCATCAATATACACATTAGACCACGATTGCGTTTCAGTGCGCCAAAACTTATTCCATCCATTAGCTTTATATGAGAACTTGAAAGATATTGTAAACCCTGAAGTGCCCGCCGTTGTAAACGATTGCGAAGCGCTTTGTGGCTGAAATAGCAGTGTTTCGGCAGCAAAGGACAGTCCTAGCGTTAAGCTAGTATACACTGAATCATTGACTTTCCCGATGCAAGTCAGCATTTCAGGGGGAACCGCCGCCATACGGTATTTTGTTCGCATGATGTTAAGGCTTCGCGATATTAGAGGAGGGGCTTCCCCTTCTAATAGCGGAACGCCGGTACTTCCGCCCGCCACCCACTTAAATCGCCTATGGTCTAATACGTCATACTCAATAGTTGGCTCAATAGACTCTGAGCCGATATCTGTTATCTGCGACCCATATTGCACGGATACTAACGCTTGCGTATAAAGGCACGCTTGATCCGTGGGGCTAACATTTGAGTATCCAGTACCCGGCGCTGGAATAGCGGTGCAGTGAAAAGCGTACTTTTTAACTCCGATATAATATGGGAAATATCTCGGAAAAGTAAGCAAATCTGTCATCAAAGCGTTGCGGTCGGACCACGCGCATCGCAATACTACGGACGCCTGTCCCGGTTGATTGATGTC
>Ga0315284_10008535_pt1 | contig 14627 bp, 15 predicted proteins | sample YL17G09_16_MG_FD_203696 | JGI IMG/M metagenome (GOLD analysis project Ga0315284, IMG submission 203696) | Sediment microbial communities from Yellowstone Lake, YNP, Wyoming, USA - YL17G09_16 | ecosystem: Environmental > Aquatic > Freshwater > Lake > Sediment | place: USA: Wyoming | collected... | reverse complement strand
GTCTTGGTTGTGGGTGAGCGCGAAGCAAAACAGGAGACCGTTTCCGTAAGAAAAAGGGGCGTTGGTGATTTAGGGTCGATGTTGATAGAGGCATTTGTAAAGCAGGTAAAAGAGGAGATAGATAGAAAGATTACATAATGTTCCATGAAGTTACAAAAGCAACCCTAGGAAAACCTATGTAACTTTAAAAAAGGAGGTGGTTACGATAAAAAAGTTTATCCGTATAAACGACAAAATACGTGTACCACAAGTGCGCCTTGTGGGGCCGGACGGTAATCAATTAGGTGTGGTGTCTATACAGAATGCACTGGAAATGGCCAATCAATACGACTTAGATCTGGTAGAAGTTGCTCCCCAGGCGAGTCCGCCAGTATGCCGGATCATCGATTTTAGTAAATTTAAATATGACCAGGAAAAGAAGGAGCGCGAAGCAAAAAAGCACCAAAGACAGTCTCGCCTTAAAGAGATCCGGCTTAAGCCCAATATCGATGACCATGATTATCAGATAAAGGTAAAACACACAATCGGTTTCTTAAAGAAGAAAGATAAAGTCAAGGTAAGCCTATTTTTCCGGGGCAGGCAAATGGAGCACATGGATTTGGGCAGAAAGATTTTAGATAGATTTATTATAGACGTCCAGAATGACGGGCAGGTAGAAAAGGAACCCGCTTTGGAAGGTAGGGTTATGTCTTTTATGGTTGCACCAAAATAAAACTTAGGATAATCAGAATTTGAGAAGTGAGGTAAAGTATGCCAAAATTAAAAACCAAAAAAGGAGTAGCAAAGAGGCTTAGGTTAACCAAGGGAGGCAAAATCAAATATCCTACCTGCGGTAAAAGCCACCTTTTATCCAGCAAGACAAGTAAAAGGCTACGTCATCTGAGGAGGCCTAAGATTGTAGAAGGGAAAAAAGATATAAAATATATAAAGAGGATGTTACCTTATGGGTAAATCAGTAACTAGTAAGCTAGTAACTCGTAACTAGTAATTATGATGAAGGTGTTGAAGGCTTCAAGTTATGAGACACACAAAGGAGTAAGATTATGGCTAAAATTAAACACAGCGTTGCGACGAGAAAAAGAAAAAAGAGACTATTAAAGAAGACAAAGGGCTATTGGGGTGATAGAAGCAAACAATATCGGCAGGCACGTCGAGCCCTGATGCACGCTTTGGTGTATGCCTATCGCGATAGGCGCGTAAAAAAAAGAGATTTTCGGCGACTCTGGATTACACGCATTAATGCTGCCTGCCGCGCCGCAGGCATTACCTACAGCAAATTCATTAGCGGGCTTAAAAAAGCCAAGGTCAGCTTAGATAGAAAAATCTTGGCGGATTTGGCAGTAAAAGATGCGCACGCTTTTAAAAAATTAGTTGAGATAGCTAAAGGATAATAGTTTTTTGAGTTCGTTGAGTTTTTTGAGTTATTGAGTTGGCTATACAAACTCAATAACTCTATGAACCCAATAAACTCAATGAACGGCGAGGTTAATTATGTATATCATAATAGTAGGTTGTGGTAGAGTGGGTTCAGAATTAGCCAAGCTTTTATCTGCCGAAGGCCATGATCTGGGTGTTATTGACAAGAACCCAACCGCTTTCGACCGTCTGGGTGGCACATTTAATGGCTTAACCCTGGTGGGTAACGGGTTTTCTTTGAGTTTATTAAAACAGGCAGGTATTGAGAAGGCAGATGCTTTCTGTGCCGTGACTAACGGCGATAACACTAATTTAGTCTCTGCGCAGGCGGCGAAAAAAATCTTTAAGGTTCCCAAAGTCATTGCCCGCGTGTACGATCCTCAGCGAGCGCATATATATAAAGCATTAGGGCTGGATATTATCAGCGGGACAATTCTTTTTGCGGCTATGCTCAGAGATAAGATTATCGAGAGCCGCTTTTCCAGTTACTTAATTGAAACCAAGGAGCTGGGGGTTATTGAGATAGAAGCTAAAAATAGTTTAGTGGGCAAGACCATTCAGGATATAAATATCCCCGGAGAATTTTTGGTGGTGGCCATAAGAAGGCTGCAGGACGTGATTATACCCGAGCCGCATACTGCCTTAAAAGCAAAAGATGTATTAATGGCGGCGGTTAAAGTAGCCAGCCTTAAAAAGATAAAAGAAAAGTTTGGGTTATAGCGTTATAGGGTTATTGCGTTATAGCGTTCGAACGCAATAACGCTAAAACGCAAGAACGCAATAACGAACGGAGTTTATTATGTATATTGTAATCGTGGGCGCAGGTAAGGTGGGTTATTTTTTAGCCAAGAGGCTCTGCTTAAACAAACACACCGTAAGCATCGTGGAGAAAGATAAGCAATTATGCGAAGAAACCGCCAAGGAATTAGAGGCATTGGTGATCAATGGCGATGGCTGCGATCCGCATATTTTAGAGGAAGCGGGAGTTAACCGCGCGGATGTGGTAGCAGCGGTTACCGGCGATGACGAGGACAACCTGATTATATGTCAATTAGCCAAGGAGATCTTTAAAGTCAAACGCGCGGTAGGCAGGGTCAATAACCCTGATAATGAACACACCTTTTCCGAGTTAGGCGTGGATGTGCCGGTTGACTCCACGAAGATTATTGCGAAAATTATCGAAGAAGAAGTCTCCTTTTCGGATTTTGTAAACTTAATGAGTTTTAAGCGCGGAAAACTCGCCATTGTGCGCCTGGATTTACCCAGCGATTCTCCGGTAATAAACAAGCAGGTTCAGGATATACAATTACCGCCCGATTCAGTATTGGTTTCTATTGTCAGGGGAGAAGAAGTGGTTGTCCCTAAAGGCAATACCGTCCTTAAGCCCGGCGACGATATCATAGCCCTGACAGTAGTAGGCAATGAACCCCAGCTGTTAAGTTTATTAGTGGGTAAATTATAAGATGAAGATAAAATCTTTCTTCAACGTTGCCCTGGGCATCACCACTGAGGTTTTATACGCTTTATTTATAATGCTTGCGGCATTTTTAATCTGCATAGCCTTGTACTTGAATAAATAATCCTATGGTCCTAAAGCCCCGCCTGGAAGATATTAAAATCATTGGTTATTATTTGGGTAAGATTATTTTGGGTTTGGCTCTTGCGATGCTCATACCCATAATTATCGGGTTAGCATTCGGTGAGGTAAATCCCATATTAGATTTCTTGATTGGCATAGAGATAGCCCTGATATTCGGTTTAATCTTAATCAAATTGTGTTTTACTGAAAAAGACTTGAATTGGATGCAAGGTATGATTGTGGTTAGCCTTGCGTGGCTGGCGGCAATGCTATTAGGGGCAACACCTCTATATTTAAGCGGACACTGGAAGTCGTATCTGGATGCCTGCTTTGATGCCATGTCGGGTTTTGCCACCACAGGATTAGTTTTGGTGCAGGACCTCGACCATTTATCATATACCCATAATCTCTGGCGGCATCTGATTATGTTTATCGGAGGCCAGGGCATTGTGATTGTGGCGCTTTCTTTTTTCGTGCGTGGAGCCTCTGGCGCATTGAAGATGTATGTGGGCGAAGCCAGAGACGAAAAGGTTTTACCTAATGTCATCCATACCTCCCGTTTCATCTGGCTGGTGAGCATTGCCTATTTAATTTTAGGCACGCTTGCCTTAGGTACAGTAGGCGTCTTAAATGGCATGAAACCCATAAATGCCTTTTTTCACGGTGCCTGTGTTTTTATGGCTGCCTTTGACACAGGCGGCTTTGCTCCGCAATCACAAAACATTCTTTATTATCATAGCCTGGCCTTTGAAATTATAACGATTATCATCATGATTCTGGGCGCGATAAATTTTAAAATGCACTATCACCTCTGGATGGGGAACCGCCGCGAGATATTCAAGAATATTGAGACAAAAACACTTTTTATTACGGTTATGATTACTTTTTGTATAACTGCGTTTGGTTTAACGCAAATAGGCAGCTACCCTAAGGCAATAGTTTTATTCCGTAAAGGTTTTTATCAACTTATTTCAGGCCATACTGGCACGGGTTTCATGACGATATACGCCCGGCAGTTCATTAATGAATGGAACCAGCTTGCGCTGGTCGGGGTAATCTGCGCTATGGGTTTTGGTGGCGCTGTCTGTTCCACTACCGGCGCTATCAAGATGCTGCGCATTGGCATTATCTTTAAGGCGCTAAAGCAGGATTTAAAAAGGATCATTATGCCGGAAAGGGCAATAGTGGTTCAGAAATTCCACCACATTAAAGAGATATTTGTAGAGGATAGGCAAGCGAGGTCCGCGCTCCTAATTACCTTGGCGTATTTAGTATTATACGGCTTAGGCGCAATTATAGGTATGCTGTTTGGGTATCCGTTTATTAATTCTTTATTCGAATCCACTTCTGCGGCAGCTAACGTCGGGCTGTCTTGCGGAATTACGGATGTGAATATGCCCGCAACTTTAAAGCTCACTTATATATTTCAGATGTGGGCAGGAAGATTAGAGTTTATGTCGGTATTTACCCTGATCGGATTCTTTGTTGCTGTAATAAAAGGTAAGAGATGAACAATAATTTAGCTCCATGCACCATCTTTAGTCGTGTAGCTTGTAGCCTGCGGCGCGTAGCCTATTACTTATTTTCATTTGCTTTCATCCTATCTCCTTTAATGTGTTTTGCCCAATCCATTTCCAGCACCGAACTAATAAATAACGCTAAAGAATATGATGGAAAAACCGTAGTCTACGAAGGCGAGGTTATCGGCGATATAATGGTGCGGGGCGATTATGCCTGGATAAATGTCAATGATAACCAAAATGCGATTGGTATCTGGACGGATAAAGACCTAACTAAATATATCCTCTATACAGGTAGTCATAAATTCAAGGGAGACTGGATAGAGGTTACAGGCGTTTTTCATCGCGCCTGTCTAGAGCACGGCGGAGATTTAGACATGCATGCCCAAGCTGTACGCAAGGTAAGGCAAGGAAGACAGATTATCGAAAAATTAAATATGAGCAAGAGAAACTTGGCATTTGTTTTATTAGGAGTATTGTGCCTGGTATGGATATTGAAACAATTAAAACTCAAATAGATTCTGAAATAGAGAATATAAATTCGCCCGAGAAACTCGAAGATTTTCGGGTAAGGTTTCTCGGGCGAAAAGGCATTCTTGCCCAGTTAACGAGCAGAATCCCCAGCCTCCCCCAAGGAGAACGCGCAGCATTTGGCCAAGAAGTCAATGCCTTAAAAAACAAGATACTTTCTCTCATTAATGAAAAACAAAAATTTATTACTGCCGGGCCGGTTCAACCCAGAGTCAGCCTATGTGATATCAGCATGCCGGGCATTGTGCAAGATTTAGGCCATCTGCACCCTATAACCCAAGTCGTAGATGAAATCTGCACTATATTTAACCGGATGGGATTTTCCGTAGTAGAGGGGCCTGAGATTGAGACAGAATACAATAATTTTACGGGTTTAAATATTCCTTTAGAGCATCCTTCAAGGGATGTGTTTGATACGTTTTATCTTAACGGTAAAGATAATCTGCTTTTACGCAGCCACACCTCTCCGGTGCAGATTCGGGTAATGAAATCGCGCAAAGCTCCTTTAGCAGTAGTTGTCCCGGGCCGCGTTTACCGGCCGGATGCCGTAGATGCTAGCCACTCTTTTATGTTTCATCAAATAGAGGGCTTTATGGTGGATGAAAATATACGCTTTTCGGATTTAAAAGGCGTATTAGAGGTCTTTACCAGAGCTGTTTTCGGCAAGGACATCAGGATGCGTTTTCGGCCGCATTTTTTTCCTTTTACTGAGCCGTCTGCAGAGGTGGATATCTCCTGTATAATCTGCAAAGGCAAAGGCTGTTCCGTATGCGGAAGAAAGGGTTGGCTGGAGATCCTTGGCAGCGGCATGATTCATCCCAATGTCTTTAAACATGTAGGCTATGATTCCAAGAAATACACCGGTTTTGCCTTTGGCATGGGCATAGAAAGAATTGCTATGCTCAAATTCGGCATTGATGATATCCGGTTATTCTTTGAGAATGATTTAAGGTTCCTAAAACAGTTCTAGAAATGAAAGTAACCTATAATTGGTTAAAAGATTTTGTAGAAATTAAGATTAGGCCTCAGGCCTTGGCGCAAAAACTTACTATGGCAGGCTTAGAAGTGACTTCTCTTGAAAAAGAAGCCGGTGATTTTATATTCGAGATTGAAGTTACTTCTAACCGGCCGGATTGTTTAAGCGTGATGGGAATCGCACGGGAAGTAGCTGCGATTACGAATACAAAACTTCGAGCGTATAGCGTAGAGCGTATAGCGTATAGTCAAAAGATAGCGTATAGCGTAGAGCGCATAGCGGATAGTAAAAACAAAAGCATCCTATACGCTAAACGCTATCCCTGCCTAGCCGGCAGGCAGGCGCTAAACGCTGAAACGTTAAAAATAGAGATAGAGGCTAAAAAGGATTGCCCATTGTATACTGCTAAAATAATCAGAGGTGTTAAAGTCGGTCCTTCTCCGGATTGGCTGAAGGCCAGATTAGAGCTTTTGGCCTGCCGCAGCGTGAATAATATCGTAGATGCCACCAACTACATTTTATTTGAGCGGGGCGAACCTTTGCATGCCTTTGATTTAGATAAATTAAACGGTAATGCAATATTTGTGCGTCGTGCTAAAACAGGCGAAAAGATAACCAATATTGACGGCGAACAGAGAACACTTAGCCCGGATATTTTAGTTATTGCAGACGAAGAAGGGCCTGTGGCTGTAGCCGGTGTAATGGGCAGCAAAGATACAGAAGTGACTAAAAGCACCAAAAATATCCTTTTAGAAGCAGCAGCGTTTAATCCTATTGTTGTGCGTCGCGGTAGGCGGGACCTCGGGATACAGAGTGACTCTTCTTATAGGTTTGAAAGGGGTGTAAATTTAGAGATAGTAGATATTGCATCCTGGCAGGCAGCGGAATTAATTCAGAAATCGGCGGGTGGAAGCTGTGTTTTTGCGAAGAGTTCGGGTGCAATCAAGACAAAAAGAAAAAGCATTATCTTAGAATTATCTGCGGTAAATAAAACCTTAGGCATAAATATCCCGGCGCCTAAGATAAAGAAAATTTTAAGCAGCCTGGAATTTAAAACAAGGATAAAAACAAAAAATCAATTCATAGTTGAAATCCCCGGGCATCGGCCCGATGTAACTCTAGAGATAGACTTAATTGAAGAAATAGCCAGGATATACGGCTATGACTTTGTGCCCAAGACTAAACCGACAGTGAAGCCGCAAGTAAGCGTGGGTGAAACTAAAGATATAGTTTCTTTAATAAAAAATATTCTTGTGGGTTTAGGGCTAAATGAAGTGATTACCTACAGTCTTATGGATAAGGATTTATTGAGAGATTTTGGGATGTACCAAGGCCCTGAGGTAATAGAGATTCTTAACCCTTTAAGTAAGGAACAAGAGATTTTAAGGCCAAGGCTTATACCCAGTCTTGCTGCCTGCGTTGCCTACAACCTTAATCAGAAACAGGATTACATAAATATCTTTGAGATTTCCAAGGTATTCTCGCAGTCAAAGGCCCCTACCCAGGAAGAACTGAGTTTAGGCATTGCTCTTTGCGGAATAAAATCCTTGTTGCTTGAGCAGGGGCTAATAAAAGACCCTGTTGGGCTCTTACATTTAAAAGGAATATTAGAGGCTCTCTTTACACAGTTGGGCGTAAGCAAATATGATTTTAATACCGACGATAAGGCTTCTTCCATAACCATATACGCCGGTGGAGAAAAAATAGGCCTGATGGCGAAATTAGAGAAATCCGTCCTAGATAAGTTGGATATAAAAAATAAAGACGTATTTGTGCTGGAACTCTCTCTCGACAGGCTCCTGTTTTATATAAATCTCAATAAGAAGTTTTCGCACCTTCCTGTATATCCGGGTATATCCAGGGATATAAGCCTTATCCTCAAAGATGAGATTTTGCTAGGCGATATATTAAAAGCAATCAGAGAGGAGGGTAAGCCTTTGCTTAAGCAAGCCGCAGTTTTAGATTACTATAAAGGTAAACAAATCCCCTCTGGTTTTAAGGGGCTAACTTTATCCTGTCTTTATCGTTCTGACGAACGCACATTAACCGAAGCGGAAATTAACCCGGTGCATTCTCTGATCTGTAAGATTTTGGCAGACAGGTTCGGCTCCCGGATTAGATAACGCTTGATTTTTATAGAAGTATGTGTTATACTTTTCTCGCAAATAGAAAATTAGCTCTTTTAAATATCCCTGCAGTGCACGTTGGATGTGAGATAATTGGTGAACCAACACCAATATAAAGGGAGCTTAACTCTCTTGGCGCAAAAGCACCAAGGGGAGAGCACCCACTTGTAACGAAACCGGTTCACAACCGTCCGCTCCAACGGCACAAGCGGGGATTTTTTATTGTGGCCACAACTTATGGAGCGGTAGCGAACATAAGTTGTTTGGCCGAAATAATCCCGCACCTTTTGACTTTCCGAAGGACTGCATTTAATAAAAGGTGCGGGATAAACATAAAAATGGATCTCTTTCAGGAAAAACCACAGGAAAATCAAAAAGACCTTCCGCTTGCTGTGCGTATGCGGCCGCGCAGTTTAAATGAATTTGTCGGCCAGGAACATATCTTGGGCAAAGGAAAACTCTTGCGCCGGGCAATTGAGGCAGACCGGGTCAGCTCATTAATATTATACGGCCCACCGGGCACGGGTAAGACGTCGCTCGCCTGGTGTGTTGCTCACATTACCAAATCCCGCTATGTAGCCATAAACGCTACTACTTCCAATGTAGAGGAATTAAGGAAGGTTATTGCCCAGGCTAAGCATAAAAAGGCAAGCATAGGCGAGAAGACCATACTCTTTATTGATGAGCTCCACCGTTTTAATAAAGCCCAGCAGGATGTATTAATGCCTGATGTAGAAGAGGGTAATCCTGTTTTAATTGGTGCAACTGTGCACAATCCGTTTTTTTCTCTAGCTTCTCCGCTTTTATCGCGCTCTCTGGTAGTGGAATTGAAACCGCTTAAAGAAAATGAAATTTTAAGCATACTCACTTGTGCATTAAAGGACAAAATCCGGGGATTCGGAAATCTTCAAATAAAGTTTGCTCAGAAGGCGCTCGCGTTTTTAGCTAAGACCTGCGAGGGAGATGCGCGCCGGGCACTCAATGCCCTGGAGATAGGCGTGCTCACCACGCCTAAAACTAAAGACGGTTTTATCAATTTTAATTTAGAGGTAGCTTCTGGGTCCATCCAGAAAAAGCCCGTCGTTTACGATAAAGACGAGGATAGCCATTATGATACTGCCTCAAGCTTTATCAAGTCTATGCGTGGCTCAGATCCTGATGCAGCATTATACTGGATGGCCAAGATGCTTTATGCAGGTGAGGACCCGCGTTTCATTGCGCGCAGGATTTGTATTGCCGCAGCAGAAGATGTAGGTAATGCCGATCCCCTGGCAATTGTTCTGGCGAATGCAGCATTACAAATCTCGGAATTTGTGGGTATGCCTGAGGCAAGGATTGCTTTGGCCCAGGCTGCTATATATGTTGCCTGTGCACCCAAATCCAATGCCAGTTACCTGGCCATTGACAAGGCCTTGGCAGATATGGAAAGTCAAAAAATCCAAGAGGTACCCGACCATCTTAAAGATGCCTCTTACCCGGGTGCCGAGGCACTAGGGCACGGCAAAGATTATAAATATGCCCATGATTACGAGGGCCACTATGTAAAACAGAAATATACAAGGAAGGCCGTGCGATATTATGAGCCCACAGATATTGGCTACGAGCTAAAAATTAAGCAACGCCTGGAAAAGCTGCGCGGTAATCAAAAGACACAATGAAATACTCGGTATTTTTATATTGTCTATAGACATAGGTAACACTTTTGCTGCGGGATTTATTCGCGTGCTGAAATTGTTCGCCGTGCACTACGGTTTACTCCTCGTTCGTTTGCAGGAATTCCAAGCACTCCGTATATCGCATGTCAGTTCCTGCACTCACTCGTCGTAAATCCTTGTGCACTCCTGCCGAACAATTTCTGATGCACGCTCACAAATCCCTCCGCAAAACTATTACCGAGATACATGGATATCTTTTAGCGGGCGGCAAGGCTGTTTTTAAGCAGCATGTAGTTTATGCGAACGGCCAGGGTTCACCCGCTATTAGATAATCAGTGAGAGCGAGCATAAACTCCAAGCGAGATTTTCCTCGGTGGGGAAAATCGAGCGGTGCTGCGAGAAAATAGCCTTGACAGCCGCTAAAAGTGCTGCCCATGCCGATGGACTTTACAAATACTCTGTATTTTTCCCTTGAGCCCATCTCTAAATTGTGATAAAATTTTAGAATACACGTTAATCCTTGAGGAGAGATAAATGATTATTACTGAGCAGAAGCCTTGGAAGGATTTATTAGAGAGTTTAAAAGGCTCCACTAAAGTATTTTTGGTGGGTTGCGGCGAATGTGCTACCACCTGTAAGACGGGTGGGGAGGAAGAGCTGCTTAAGATGAAAGCCGAGTTACAAGCACAAGGCAAAACCGTCTTAGGGTTGTGTATTCCCGGCGCACCCTGTGTTGCCAGTCAGATAAAAACAGAATTGGCCAAGAATATCAAGCTCTTGCGGGCAGCAGAGACAATTTTAGTCTTAGCCTGCGGCTTAGGGGTGCAGTCTGTAAAAGATAATGACAGATTGGGTTTAGTGGTCTTGCCCGGCTGTAATACATTATTCGGCGCAGTAATGGATGCGCAGGGGAATTTCTTTGAAAAGTGTTCTCTGTGCGGTGAATGCGTATTGGATATTACTGCAGGGATTTGCCCGATTACGCTTTGTCCCAAAGGGCTCTTAAACGGCCCCTGCGGCGGTATGGATAAAGGCAAATGCGAAGTGGATAAGGAAAAGGACTGTGCCTGGGTTTTAATCTATAAAGAATTAGAGAAGAGAAAAAAACTCGATGAACTGAAAAAAATTCAAAAACCCAAAGATTTTAAAAAGGCTACCAAGCCGCATAAGTTAATCATGGTAAAATAAAAATGCCAGAACAGTCACCTTATAGCGAAAAAGTTATGGACCACTTCAGGAATCCCAGAAATGTGGGGGAAATTCCCGATGCCAGCGGTGTGGGCACCGTCGGAAATCCTATCTGCGGAGACGTTATGAAGATGTTCATTAAAGTAGAGAATGATATTATTGTAGACGCCAAATTTAAGACTTTTGGATGTGGTGCCGCGATATCGACAAGTTCCATGGTTACCGAGATGGTGAAAGGAAAAACCATTGAAGATGCCTTGAAGATTTCCAATAGAGCTGTGGCAGAGGCATTGGGAGGGTTACCGCAAATAAAATTACATTGTTCGGTTTTAGCAGAGCAGGCCTTAAGAGCCGCACTCGCGGATTATTATAAAAAAATAGGCAAAGACCCCAGCGAATTTGAGCCAAAGAAGGAATCGCATGAACATCATGAGCATTAAGGCGGGGTGTCGCGAGAAGTTGACAAAAAAGCAAATGCGTAGTAAAATACTTTTGAGATTAAAAACACAGAAGGAGGAAGACCGAAATAGAAAAAGTAAGTTCATAAAAGATAAACTTTTTAGAGCGTCGGTTTTTAAAAAAGCAAAGATAGTGATGTTTTATATCTCGTTTGATGGCGAAGTGAACACGCAAGGTATGATAAAAGAAGCACACAGATTAGGTAAGATAGTCGCAGTGCCGGTTTGTAAAGGCAATAGAATAACCATAAGGCCTTGCCTATTACGAAATAAAGCAAAAGTTAAAAAAGGCCCTTATGGTATATGCGAGCCTGCGGTTAAAAAATACATTAAGTTAGAGGATTTAGACCTTGTGATTGTGCCAGGAATTGCCTTTGACAAAAAAGGTAATCGTTTAGGACGCGGCAAGGGCTGCTACGATTATTTTTTAAAGAGAGTCACTGGCGATACCGCTTCTATTGGCCTGGCATTCGATTTCCAAATCTTACCTTCTCTACCCGCCACCACGCAAGATGTAAGCGTCAATAAAATCATTTACGCTTAAATAATTGTTATACATCCACGGCCTAAAATTGAGCACCCTAAGCTTTTATTTAGCGAAATCCTTGCGGGCACGCAAGGACCTGCACCCTTTAGGGCAAGGATAATCATAAGACCGCTTGAGTACAAACTGCAAGAGACCTTGTAAGATAAGGAGGTAGATTAATATATGTTAAATATAATTATATTTATTGCTATTGCTTTAGTCTCCACATACGCGGGTTACATCTTAAGAAGATATGTAGCTGAAAGAAAAATGCAAGATGCCGAGACAAAAGCCAAACAGATTTTAGAGCAAGCCAAGAAGGAAGCGCAAGACAAGCGCCGGGAAGTAGAATTAGAAGCAAAGGATCTCCAATATCGGATGCGCCAGGATTTTGAACGGGAAACAAAGGATAGGCGCCAGGAGATATTGAATTCGGAGAAGAGGCTCACCCAGAAAGAAGAAAATATCGACCGCCGCCTCGAACTTTTAGAGAAAAAAGAAAAAGAGATCGAGCTAAGACATGAGAACTTGAGAAAACAGGAAGAGTCTATTAGGCAGAAGGATACTCAACTACACCTACTTATTGCCGAAGAAAAAGAAAGGTTGCAGAAAATTTCTTCTCTTTCGGCTGAAGAAGCAAAACAGATTTTACTGAATCGTCTCAACGAGGAATTGAATGCCGAGAAAGCAGTGTTTATTAAAAGGCAGGAGGAAGAATTGCGCAGCATCGTGGATAAGAAAGCCAGGGAGATTATCAGTCTCGCTATCCAAAGATGCGCTGCCGAACATGCGGTTGAATCAACAGTGAGCGTAGTAGCACTGCCCAATGACGACATGAAAGGCAGGGTTATCGGAAGAGAAGGCAGGAATATCCGCGCCTTAGAAATGGCTACAGGGGTGGACGTGATTATCGATGATACTCCCGAAGCAGTAACTTTATCAGCCTTTGATACTGTGCGTCGGGAAGTAGCCCGCTTAAGCTTAGAGAAACTTATTAGCGACGGTAGGATTCACCCGGGTAGAATCGAAGAAATAGTGGAGAAGACCAAAAAGGAGATGGATGAGAAGATACGCGAGGAAGGAGAACACGCCGTATTTGATGTGGGAGTGGATAACCTGCACCCGGAAATAATAAAACTCATTGGCCGCCTTAAATACCGTACCAGTTTCGGCCAGAATGCCCTGCAGCATTCCAAGGAAGTAGCTTTTTTGTTAGGCGTGATGGCTTCAGAGGTGGGTTTAGATTTTAAATTAGCCCGGCGCATCGGACTGTTACATGACATTGGCAAAGCAATTGACCATCAAATTGAAGGTACGCATGCCAAAATAGGCGCAGAGCTGGCTAAGAAATATAATGAGTCTGCTGAAGTTATAGCTGCAATTGAGGCGCACCACGAAGAGGCAGAGCCCAAGAGTTTCTATGCAGTTTTAGCTGTGGCAGCGGATGCGATAAGCGCTGCACGGCCAGGCGCACGGCGTGAGACATTAGAGACTTACATTAAAAGATTAGAGAAGTTAGAGTCCATTGCTAATCTTTTTAAAGGTGTCGAAAAATCTTTTGCCATACAGGCAGGCCGTGAAATACGCGTAATTGTACAACCTGAGAAGATCTCAGATGGCGATGCGGTCAATCTTGCGCGGGATATTCGTAAGAAAATAGAAGAAGGAATGGAGTATCCCGGCCAAATTAAGGTAACTGTGATTAGAGAAACGCGGGCGATTGAATACGCCAAATAGGTGTTCGGTGTTAGGTTTTGGGTGTTAGGTAAGAATCTATGACCTAAGACCAAACACCTAAGACCAAACACCAAGAACCTGATTGCTATGAATATTCTATTTATAGGTGATATAGTCGGTGCGCCCGGCAGGGAAGCGATAAGAGAACTCCTGCCCAAATTACAAAAAGAATATAAACTCGATTTTGTGATTGCCAATGCCGAGAACGCTGCTGGAGGCTCAGGTATTACACCTAAAGTAGCCCAGGAATTATTTGAGGCAGGTGTGAATGTGCTTACCTCTGGAGACCATATTTGGAAGAAGCGGGAAATCTTTGAGCTCATTGATAAGGAGGAGAGAATTTTAAGGCCGTTGAACTTTCCTGCCGGTGTACCTGGCCGAGGCTTTTGTTTATTTAAGGCAAAGAGCGGTTCCAATATAGGCGTAGTCAATGTTCAGGGGAGAGTTTTTATGGAAGCATTAGAATGCCCTTTTAAAACCACGCGGGAGGCAATAGAGGAATTATCTAAAGACACAAAGATAATCATTGTAGATATCCATGCTGAAGCAACTTCGGAGAAGGTGGCTTTGGGCTGGTATTTGGATGGTAAGGCATCTAGTGTTTTGGGCACCCACACGCACATACAAACTGCGGACGAGAGAATTTTGCCCGGCGGCTGTGCCTATATTACAGATGTAGGCATGACCGGGCCATTGGACTCAGTTATTGGCAGAAGGATAGAGGATGTCTTAGAACGGTTTATTACAGGTGTTCCTACAAGATTTGAGGTCGCCCAAGAGAATATTCAATTACAAGGCGCTGTCTTAGAAATCGATGACATTACGGGAAAAGCAAAGTCAATTTTAAGGATACAAAGAAAGCTTTAAGATGATGAAGCGCAGACTACACAGATTTAAAAAACGGATTACACAGAT
>Ga0315284_10008533_pt1 | contig 14632 bp, 12 predicted proteins | sample YL17G09_16_MG_FD_203696 | JGI IMG/M metagenome (GOLD analysis project Ga0315284, IMG submission 203696) | Sediment microbial communities from Yellowstone Lake, YNP, Wyoming, USA - YL17G09_16 | ecosystem: Environmental > Aquatic > Freshwater > Lake > Sediment | place: USA: Wyoming | collected... | reverse complement strand
CTCAGTACTTTGCGCAGGGTCTAGGTCAGCGGTTCTTGGATCTGAACGACTCAGGCCGCAAAGACCTCATCCTTAAGCTGATGAGAGCAGAGGGGTTTGTTGAATCACGTAAGCAGGTAGATCTAGAGCTAAAAACTAAACTAATAGAGCAGACCAAAACAGCGTCTGAGATCGACAACCTGAAGGCTAGGATAGCAGCGTACGAAGAGTCTACTGTCGATACAGAAAAACTAAGTACTGAGATTTCCGAGCTAGACTCTTCTATAGAAGAAGTAACGATCAAGATAAAAGAACTGTCTAAGGTCGAAAAACCTGAATCAATCGATAAACACGTTGAGTTAATTGATAAATTAAACAGTAAGCTTCGCGATATCTCTACTAGCAACGGTAAGCTTAAAGCATACCGCCAGCAGTTAAAAGAAGTAAACAACCAGCCAGAACCAGAAGACTACTGTGATGGTGTGTGTCCATCGTGCAATGCAGAGCTGGACGTGATAGACGGCAGCATGAAGATCCACGACAGGTCGTCTCACGCTGACAAAATCACCTCCCATAGGGCAAATATCAAATCTAAGCAGGATACACTAGTCGCTGCTATAAAGACCCTAGAGCTAGAAGTCTCAAAAGAAGACTCGATCCTATCTGCCATATCATCTGTCAAGCAGAAGATCAAAGAAGCCAACCAGGAATACGAAACCTCTCAGCGGCGAATACTTGAGCTTAAAGCTTTCATAAAGCAAAAACTCTATGAAAAACAGAATATTTCTAATATCTTAGAAAAACAAGAAACCCTAGCCACAAAGATATCTTCGGCTAAGAAGCAGATAGACGACATCCAAACGGGGTCCAGTGATCTCTCCCAGAGAATAGAACTACTGCAGACTATATCCCAGATACTCTCACCCCTCGGTGTCCCTGCATACGTGATGGATGCTGTCATCCAGGGACTGAACGACCGGATACAAGACGTGATCCAACTAGTGTGGCCAAACTCATACTATGAACTGCTGGCGTTCAAAGAGAACAAATCAGGGTCTGTTACGTCTAAGATGTCAGATTCTCTAACGGTAGACGGGGTAAAGCGTCCACTTGGATCTTTGTCTGGTGGCGAGAGACGGTGCCTATCCCTAGCCATAGATTTTGCTCTAGCAGACATCGTCTCTAGGTACACAGGCGCAGACCTTAACCCATTGATATTAGACGAGCCTTTTGACCATCTAGACACAGCAAACAGAACAAAGGTTATAGATCTCCTGCGGGAGATGGGGCAGAAACGGTGTATAGTAGTTATAGATCACGCATCAGAAGCCAAAGCGATGTTTGATCGTTCTCTAGTGGTAACCAAACGCAACGGCATCTCGACCATAAACGATGAAATCATTAATTAAAAAACTAAATCAAATTAATGACCTACTCAAGGCTGGATTAATGCCAAGCCTAAGGATGCCGTCACTTGAGCCGCCAAAACCCCCGAAAATGCCGTCCCTGGCACCTAAGTCCAAGAAAAGTCCTATCAAGATTGCGCAGCAGGTCCAGACTCCAGATGCAAAAGATTTTGCTATGGGACAGGCAGCTATGCAGGTCAAGGCGAAAAATAACACTTTCGCTTATACAGCGAAGTCTGAAGGCGAATCATACAACTACCACATCGTTCAAGACGGCCACAGGATTACCGATCGCCCGGTAAGCATGGAAGAAGTGAATACCAAGCACGGTGGGGTAAAAAGGCTAGAGAGCACTGGCTTTAGATTGGTTCCTGTAGTTAAAGAAAAACTGCACCTAGAAAAGAATGGCCAGTGGTCAATCGTTAAAGACTAACGAAAAGGCCATCAATGAAAACCATCCTAGCTTTGGACCCGGCTCATAGTACCGGTTTCGCTGTTGCACAAATAGACGGCGATAAGTGTACCATAATAGAGTATGGTTTTATAGACGTCGACATCTCATCTCTTTACATCGGGGATTGGTGCCTAGATCTACAGAAACGCATCTCTAGCATCCAAGATAGGGTTTGTGCAGACGAGATAGCGGTTGAGGATTACTTCTTTGGTTCTAGGTTTGCTTCTGGTTCAAACGTAAACCCAGCATACCGCACCGCAATACACATGTGGGCTAGGAACAAAGGACTTCACTACGAGGTTCTGAACATCAGCAACTGGAAGGTATTTGCTGCCGGTAGGTCTACGCCAACTAAGGAGCAGAAGCTTCGCTGGGGCAAAGAGCCGGCAAAAAAGCTAATGATAATGCAGTCACTGTGGGAGAGGTTTAGCATTAGGTTCCCAAACCACAGTATCTCTGAAAATACCGGCAAACCCATCATGTTTCGTTTTGACGTGGTAGACGCTGTTGCCCAGGCTATGTACGCGTCTTATCTGCGGTATAACTGCAAGACTTTCGTCTGCACTGTTCCAGTACCACCAGATGTTGCTTTTAAGAAAACTAATAAAAAACAGTTTTCTTATTCGTAATGGTATAAATAAACCCGATCAAACAATAAAGGAGTCTGCAATGACTAATAAAAAGATCAACTACGGCAAGGCTAGCAGTATTCTTTCTAAAGCATTCGTTGAGAACCACGCGAGCATCTCAGAAGACGAGGCAGAGCACCTTATCGCCAGAGCAGAGCAGAAGATCAAAGCTCTAAAAGAAGAGCAGTCTACAGATGAAAAACTGATGGCTGCTAAGCAGATCGTTAAAGACCTCAACAGCGGTTACTCTTCTGTGATCAAGGTAGAGCGCGCCAAGATTGACTTCCTCTTGAGCAAGATCCAGGAAATCGACTCAGGAGAGATCAATCCGACATCTGGATTAAATTACCCCTAATATTAATGGATTAATCAATGACCACGTTAAAGTCACTTTATCTCGATGGTTCCAACGGGCTCAACGGTAAGCTTTTAACAGCTTTTGAACTTGGTCGTCGGTTCATACTTCCGCAGTACCAAGATATTGCCCTTGAAGATGCTGTTAACGTATCAACTACCTCACCTATGTTTACTATCCAGAACAGCGGATCTAATGCGTCGATTCTATCTGGCTATACGGTTAAGTACCTAGACGGCGGGACAGAAAAAGCATTGACCGTTGCTGGTCCAGTCGTCGCAGGATCTACATTTGATACCACAGTGGCTCCTTCTGCTGCTTTAACCGGCAAGGCTCTGCGGTACTCTAGCCCTCGACCATCCACCTACACGTCTCTTCTCCAGGGGTTGACAGCGGCAGCAGCAGCAGGTAAATCAGTTTTTTCAGTTACTGTACTAACATCAGACAACACCTCATATCTTCGCCTAAAAGGCAACTACATGAACGCGTACTTCGCGGGCATCTATTACGCCTTAGATCAAGAAGGTATCTTCAATACCTACGAAGTCTCGTTAGCTCTGGACACATCAGACAACACCACCACGGGCGTGATGTTTAACTTTACTTTTACCTATAGTTAAAAGCACATACAAGATTTCTGATGTAAAATCCCCCGTAGCAATACGGGGGATTTATGCTTTTTAAAGAACAGCGTCGCATATTTGAAGAGCTCTTTGAGAAAGAGCGTGCCCTGATGGAAACCAAGGGGCGTGAATACTCGAGTGAGCAAGATTGTCTAGCGAATTTCAAGGATTGCGACTCTATCGGACTAGATCCGCAACAAAAACTATGGGTATATCTATCTAAACATCTGTCTTCTATTGCCTCTTATATTAAGAATGGCAGAGAGTACTCAGATGAGACAATAGAAGAAAGAATAGCCGATGCTAGGAACTACCTAGCGTTACTATATATGTTGATACAGGAACAGAAAACCGCCCAACCTATTAAGGTGTGTAAATGCGGAAAAAACCAGAAGTAAAAACAGTCAGTAAAAAGATCAATATATCTAAACTCTATGCTCGCCTAGCTAAGAAGTTAAAACGTGATATCAGGATGCAGGATCTGCAGGATGCTGGTATCACCAAGGACATGGTGACCCATCACTTTGGATCGTTGACTTCCCTAGAGAAAGTAGCCAGAAGCCAGTATCCTGGTAGTTTCTTTGACGTAACAGTAGATAGCTTATATTCACCCAAGGCCATAGCAGACCTACGCCAAGAAGTTGCCACCTCGAAGAGGTTTGTTGTTACGACAGCTGTAAACGGTTGTGAGGTGCACCCGCGGTTCTTGGCCTCTATCAAGAACTACTGTAAGCAAAACGATGCATCACTTCTGATCCTGGTGGCGTCAGATCCGGCAGCCAGTAGAGATAAAGAATGGGGAACTATATCGTCTAAACTAAAAGACGAAACTATCGTCATCGAAGACACCAGATTGAATTCCAATGTGTTCCTGTCTACTATCAAGCTGTCCGCTAAGCATATTGATCCCACAACTGGACTAGGTCGTATTGGTCAGCGCAACGGTACCTTTATCTACGCGTCTCCTAAGCAGAGGCTAAAAGCAGTACCTGTTTCCAACAGTACGCTTCCGCACTTTATGATGACAACCGGTGCCATTACTGTGGGTAACTACAAATCTGATATGTATATGTCTCAGAGGACAGCCTACATAGCTGAGCATGACCACGTTCTTGGTGCTATTGTCGTCGAGATCGTGGACGACAAGAGATACCATTTCCGCCAGATACAGTCTGATTCTAAGGGTGCTTTTTACGATCTAGGCGTACGCTACACCCCAAGTGAGTGCGTAAAAGTCCAACCAGAAGCTTTTGTTCTGGGCGACTGGCACGCTGGTGAGACAGATCCTGGTGCTAAAAAAGCCTGGTTTGATGTGTCTAAACTAACCAAACCAAAGCGTATTCTTCTTCACGATGCTTTTGACGGTATTTCCATAAACCACCACGAGAGAAACTATAAACTCCTCAAGGCCAAAAGAGCCGAGAACAACCAACTATCACTGCAGAACGAGCTATCGATTCTATCTAGCGACATCCAAGAAATTGCTGAGCTTACCGATGAGGTAATTGTCGTTAAATCAAACCACGATCAGTTCTTAGAGCGGTATCTGCAAGAGGCTAAGTACGTAGATGATCCACAAAACCACCGCATAGCACTACAGCTAGCTCTTCAGGTTCTAGACGGCAACGACCCACTGAAGTACGCCGTCAACAAGGTGCTTGATTCAGACTTAAAGACTAAATCAAAAGTCAGATGGCTATCTATAGATAATGATTACCGCATCGAGGGAATACAGTGCGGTGCGCATGGGCATCTTGGTGCAAATGGTTCCAGGGGATCCATTGAAGCTATGGAAACTGCCTACGGTAGCTCTGTAACAGGACATTCCCATACACCACAGATCCTACGTGGCGCTTGGTGCGTAGGTACGTCTTCGTACCTAAAGCTAGACTACAACAAAGGCGCGTCATCTTGGCTACATTCTTCTTGCCTCATCTATCCAGGTGGGTCTAGGCAGCTTATAAACTGCATCGATGGGGAATGGAGACTAGAAGATAAAACCCGCAAAAAGACACCAAAATAAAGATATTGTTTTCGTATAATCTGATCGATCGCAACAATCGGAGATCAGATGAAAGCTTATCTGTACCTAGATACTGAAACTACTGGGTTGACTGTAAACGTCAATGATGTTATCCAGGTTGCCTGCATACCTTTTATAGACGGTGTTATCTATAAGTCGTTCAATGAGTTCTGCCAACCGTTGAACTGGAATGCAATAGATCCGAACGCAACCAGGGTCCATGGCATAACTGAAAACATGATGAGAACGTTCCAAACCCAGACAGAGCTCCTGGATAAACTAGGAGAGTACCTGTCTTCTTTTGGCGTTAAGTTCATCCTAGCTGGTTACAATACCAACTTCGATAAATCAATGATGGGCGCGATGTTTGCCAGAAACGGACGCTCTAAGGATTACTCTAGGTATTTTCTAAATGAAACGCGCGATGTCTACTCTAGGGCTAAGGCAATAAGAGACAAACTCAAGTCGCCAAAACTAAAGCTAGTAAACCTAGCAGAAGAGTTTGGTATCGAGATAAAAGCCCATGACGCCCTAAGCGACATCAACGCTACCATATCCGTGGATAGGAAGCTATCAGAACTGATAGGTGAAGACTTTGAAGAGATCTCCATCAAAGACACTTTAGTAGATCTCTCCATACCAGAGCTACCACAGCTACATCTACATTCAGAGTTCAGCAACACAGACTCAGTTGTATCCGTAGAAGACTGGATCGCTTGGGCAATATCAAAAGGCATTAAGGGTGTGGCTTTCCCAGATCACAACTGGGCTGCTTCGATGTATAAGGCAGCAAACCCAAAACTAGTAGCCGATAAGATCAATAAAGTCCATAAGCTAAAAGTATCTGAATCAGATTTCACTATTGTTCCTGCCATAAGTCTAAACGTAACAGCAGTAGATCTTGGTTTAAATACTCCGTTTAGGCTTAATGCTTGGGCCACCTCTAATGCTGGTTACAGCAACTTACTTAAACTAGCATCAATGGGCTGGGATTCTGCCATAGATGATGCAGATGTTACTATGGCCGTGGTCGATATAAAAGACTTGGAGAACCACACAGATGGAGTCATATTTGGAACAGGATGTGAGAGGGGATTACTTGGTGCTCTTTCGGTTCGCGAAGACAATGGGGAATCTAAACGCATCATCTCTGAAATCAGACGGAGACTTAATAGCTTGGTGCTTGAGCTTCTTCCTTTTGACGTAGTTAAATACTTCGACAAAGGGTTGGGTTTCCGCAACTACACTAAGACAGCAGAGATGCCGGATGGCAACCTTACTAAGAGAATCAACCAGTTAGTTATAGACCTGGCGGATAATCACGGTTTTGATTTTATCGTCTCGACTGCCGCTCACTTCATCGACCCCGATGACAAAGTTCTCCAAGACGTAGTCTCCAAGTCATCCTTTAAGGATAAGCGCTTCTTCTACGATTCTAGACATCAGCGCAGCGTGAACGAATGCTACGCCATATTAAAGCGCCACCTTGGTGAGTCTTTTGATCTAGTAAAACTAGCTGCGGCAAGATCTACCGCAGAGCACATAGTAGAGACCGCTAAGTCCATTAAGATAAAGTACGAGTACCACCTACCTAAGATAGAAATCCCAACGGCTATAAAAGCCAACACTGACAACTACGATAAGCAGCTATATCTACTCTTAATGGCTAAGATCAAAGAACACGGTAGGTGGTCTGATGACCCAGAGTATGTTGCGCGCTTCAAGAAAGAGCTAGACGTAATATGGAAGAACTCTACACTTAACTTTCTTCCGTACTTCCTTATGTACGAGGATATCTGTGCTTACGCTAGATCCCAGGGCGTACTGCAAAACTTGGCACGTGGTTCTGCTGGTGGCTGTCTAATCTCGTACTATCTAAAGATAATCCATATCGACCCAATCAAAGAAAAACTACCCTTTGAGAGGTTCCTAAGCCATGCCAGGATCAACGCGGGATCTTTCCCTGATATCGATCTAGACCTTGGTCAGAGAAGTCCAGTTCTAAAGTACCTGGCCGAAAAATACCAGGCTGGTTTTGCCCAGATAGGAACGTTCCAGCGCTTTAAGACCAAGAATGCTATCAAAGACGCTATGTTTGCTGTGTTTGGCCGCAACCGTGCTGATAAAGAGATCATGGACGTATGTGATACCATACCTGATTCTCCACAGGGCCTAGAAGAGGAGAAGTTCCTATACGGCTATACAGATTCAGAGGACGTAGTGCACAAAGGGCAGTTAGAGCAGAACGAGGTACTGCAGACGTTTTTTGCTCAGTACCCTGAGATAGAGCACATCACGCGCCGCCTTATTGGACTGCCAAAGGGTATGGGTCGCCATGCTTCTGCTTTCGTGATATCTACACTCAACCTATCTTCTGACCGTGTTCCTACGATGCTGTTTGATGATCCAGAAATCGGAAGGGTAGCGGTAACCCAGTTTGAAGCACCAATGGTTGAGAAGTTGGGTCTAGTTAAAGCTGACGTTCTGGGTTTGACTACCGTTAAAACACTCGAGAGCGTAGTGTTGCTAATAAAAGACCGTACAGGAACAGACCTACTGGAAGAAGATGATAAAGGCGTACAGTTACTTTATCGCCTACCAGAAGACAATAAGGTATATGAAGACTTCTATCGTCGCCGCACTGATTCGTCCTTCCAGTTTAACACGGACCTGATAAAAGGCTATATACAGAAATTTGCACCGATAAAACGCCAAGATTTATCGGACCTTACGGCGCTGTGTCGACCAGGTGCACTTGATGTTGAGTTTATCCCAGGCGTATCGGCTACGCAGTTCTATATTGACGTTAGGAACGGTGTAAGAGAGCCAGAGTACATACACGAAGACCTGGCTGAGATACTAGCTGAAACAAACGGTGTCGTAGTCTACCAGGAGCAGTTGATGGCTATCCTGGTGCAGTTCTGTGGGTATTCTCTCGAAGAATCTGACCAGATCCGCTCTGCAATCGCCAAGAAGAAACGCGACGTGATGTTGAAGACTTTTGACCATATCCGATCAGAGACATCAAAACGAGGATGGACTTTAGAACAGGCAAATAAGCTTTGCGACGTCGTAACTGCTTATTCTAATTACTCTTTTAACCGTAGCCATTCGAGGGCATATGGGGAACTTGGCTATATCACTATGTACCTAAAACACCACTATCCCCTAGAGTGGTGGACAGCTGAACTAAACAACTCAGAAGAAAACAAGATTCGCCACTACGTCGGTATACTTGGAGATAAGATCACACCGCCGTCCCTTAAGTCTCCTGCTGACAGGTTTACTATAGTTGGCGACAGGATCGCCGCACCGCTGTCGACTGTTAAGGGCTTGGGGCCATCTAGTATCAAGGCAATCATAGCGCGTGGGCCGTATTCTTCCGCTGAAGACTTCATAAACAAGATGTCTGGAGCTGTTAATTCTTCCCACTTCAATGCTCTGCTTAAAGCCGGCGTATTCGATGAGTTGGCTCCTCTCAGCGTATCGATACCAGACGCTAGGCGTGGGTTTGTAAAGTCTTTTAAGACTATAAAGAAAATAAAAGGCACCAAGGGCGACGTCCACGACTTCTCTCCTCTTGGTATGTTTCTTGGCCAGAGAGACACGTATAAGTGCTTCAATAAGGCCCTTATCGCTGATCCTCTGATCCGCCAAGAGATATCTAGCATATGGCCCGCAATGCGCGAAACTAAGATGCGTGATATTCCTATGGCTTTCGGCACCTTACCAACGGTACCAGTCATCGCTTCTGTTACTGTTGCGGCTAGGATGATCGAGAGTCAAGAAAGCTCTGAGTCTACGGATAAGATAAAAGTTGCTATGATTGGTCTTTTCCAGTCATCCACCCATCGCAGTGGTATCTCTAAGCGCGGCAAACCTTGGTCCAAGATAGACGTAGTTCTGTCTGATGGTCTTATGACTATTGAGTGCACACAGTGGGAGCAAAGAAGAGCGCTTAGGTACCCATCTAATTCGTTGGTGTACGTTATGGGTGTCTTAAAGAGAGGCTGGAAGGGTTCTCCGTCTCTAGAGATCTTAGAAATTGATAGAGTTGAAAAACCAGACACGAAGCGCAAATCTTCGTAAAGTATAATCGTTGCGTCTAAACCAAAGGAGACAATACATGGATAGCGTATTCGTTATTACGTCAAGTCCACCGAATGAACTATCGCCAAAAGAGATGGTCGTGTCAAAACCATCGTTTGTTGACGAGGTAAAAGCTAGCGTTAAGCGCAAAGGTGGTCATGCAGCTCTTGGTCCAAACTATCTCCGCGCTATTGCAGAAGAGATTGGTAGGCGCTACGATAGGAACTTCAACGCGTACCGCAACGTGGTGCCAACTGATCACACTGGACGTGTTTGCGAATCCGATGAAGAAGTTGCCGGTGTAGTGCACGAGATGTTTCAGGCACGGTATCCGGTTATCTACCAGAAATACTATGAGACTGTTGTTAGGGAACGTTCGTTTTCAACTCGGATAATATACTTCACTGGAAACCCAGAAGACGCAGTAGTATTCTCCCGCCTTGGTATCCCCCAGATCGATATCAGTGAGATCCATGCTCATCTTGGTCAACCAAAACTAGAGAAAGCCGCACCGATCCTTACGAAGCCGGCACCGGTAGCTCCCCTACCAAAAGAAGAACCGATCGCAGTAGCCCAAGACGACCAAGAATCCTCCAAAGCCTTAGACGAGTTAGCTGCTTCGCTAGAAGATCTCGAGAACACTGCTCCTGCTCCCGTAAAGGTGGAAACAAAACCACAGCAAAAGACCACTCAACAAAAGAAGCAAAAGATTGAACCAGTTACTACCACTCCGGTTGAGAAACAGGCATAAGGTATAATAACAACACCCAACGTTGGGTATTAACGCCTACGCAGGCAAAGGAACAAAACCATGGCTAAAAGCAATCTAAAACTAAACCTAGAGTCTCTTAAAGAGCGCAAAGAATGGAAGCGCCACGCCGTAAACCCAGGTGAGAATATCTACCGCGTTCTCCCTCCGTTCGGTGAAAATTCAGATGGTTACGCGTATAAGCGTTGGGTGATCGCATGGCTTTCTGATCCCCAGACTGGTCGCCGCCGCCCGTATTCATCACCTCGTTCATTCGGTGAAGATGCGTGCCCAGTATCTGAATACGTCGCTCTCTTAGAAAAGAAGAAAGAAAAGCTAGAATCAGCCCTTAAAGGCCGCGGTGCTTCTAGAGAAGAGACCAAGGAAGCATTGAAGCCGTTCAATGATACCCTCTGGAACATCAAACCTAAAGCTTCGTATGTCTACAACGCCTGCAACAAAGCCGGTGAAGTTGGTCTTCTAGAACTTAAGAAAACTGCTCACGACGCGATGAAGAAGCAGATGATGCAGTACGTTACTGATTATGGCCAAGATCCTACGTCTCTAGCCTCAGATACAGAAGACTCTGGTGTATGGTTTAAGGTTCGTCGTGATGGTGAAGGTACTGACACCGAGTACTCAGTTGGCAAGAACCAAGCTAAGAAAAAGACCGCAGAAGGTATCGTGTGGGTTGACGACAGGGATTCTCTGCCGACCAACGTCATGGAAAACTATGACAGTCTTGGCTATGACCTTACCACCATCTACAAGCGTCATTCTTACGATGAGCTTCGTCAGGTACTTCTAGCTAATCTAGCTAATCTTTATGCTCAGTACCCAGAAGCACGCGTAGATGGTTTTGATGCTGGATCAGATGATGAGGAAGAAGTTGCTGTAGCTGCTCCGCAAGCTAAGGCGGTAGTGCCTAAAAAAGCAATCGCTACTCGTTTTGACGATTCAGACGATGAAGAAGAAGTCAAGCCAGTGGTTAAAGCCAAAACCAACGTTGCAATCGCTGCTTCGGTTAAGGCTTCTAAAAACCAACAGCAAGACGATGAGATCTTTGCTTTCGCAGAATCACTCCTCAACGACTGAGGTAAAACGTGTCAACCGATCTAGAAGTGATTGAATCGAATCTGCAGTCGATCGATCTCAATAGGATAGCAGGTTTTACACGCAAACTAAGTGATATTGGTCAAGGTTTCAATAAGATGATGGCTCCCGTATACTTACGGGAGTTCATCATTGCCTATGACGTATCATCAGTTATGCATGCAAAAGCTGTTCAAGCAGAACTAAATGCAAAATCAGCCGTTGATACAGCAGAAGCTATAGCTTACCTTGATCGCGCACCTGATTTCTTTAAGGCAAGAGATGAAAAGCCAACCGTTGAATCTCGCAAAGCCTACGTAGCCCTTGATCCTGATGTTCAGAGAGCCAAGGATATACACGCTAGGGCCCTTGCAATGGCATTGCTGATGAGAAACAAGGTGCAAGAGTTTAGGTTTGCCATAGATGCTGTCAGAAAGCTATCTGAAGACGGTTACATGACTCCCTGGGAAGGGATGAAATGAGATGGCCGTAGATAAGACAGATTTTCAAATAAAACACCGAAAGGACGGAAGAAAAGATAAGCTCTACAGGCATTTTTGCGATAAATGCGGCTTTGATAAAGGGTATCTCAATTTCTCTAATATTGACGGTATTTCTTCGGCGGATAGAATGTGCGGTAAGTGCATGGGGGTTGTTGTTGGCTTAGCCTCAAGAGGGAGGATTCCTCCCAACAAAGGCAAGCCAATGAGCGAAGATATAAGGCGAAAACTTCGCAAAGCAAATCTAGGTAAATCTCCTCCCAACAGGGGGCAGAGCGTCTCAGAAGAAACAAAGATAAAGATTAGCTGTAAAGTACGCGGTATATCTTTAGAAGAGTTTGATGATTTTGGTTGGAAGCAGGAAGCCGTTAGAAAGCAGCAGTTTGACATCCAGCTTCGTAGACAGTGTTTCCAATTAGCAGACTATACTTGTGATTGTTGCTCTAAAAGAGGTGTGGCCTTGAATGCCCATCATCTATATGATTACGCAAATCATCCCCACCTGTTGAATGAGTTGAGTAATCTGGTCTGTATTTGCGAAATATGCCATAAAGAATTTCATGTCAAATACGGTAGAACACAGAGAAACAAAAAGATTTTAAACACCAAAGAGCAATATTTAGAATTTAAGGAAAGTAAATATGTCAACCAACAAATGGATGTCTAAGCTTACCAGTGATCTGGGTGTTGCTGCGTCTAAATTAAAGACACAAATACCTGTAGCTATTCCTTCCTGGTCGCCATCTTTAAATTGGGCTACTGCGCAAGGAGGGTTTTTGCCCAGTAAGGTTAATATCTTATACGGGGCAGAAAGCTCAGGTAAATCGATGCTGGCCATGATGGGGGTCGTCGAGCTTCAAAGACGCGATCCAGAAGCGCTATCCATATGGTTTGATGCTGAGTATTCATTTAATGCACAAATGTTTGAGAAGCTTGGTGGCGACACTGATCGTCTAGTAGTTAGAAAATCTAATGATCCTGTTAAGATTTTTGACTATATCGGCGGCGAGATGCTTGAGATGCTTCAAGATGGTGCACCAATAAGGGCCATCGTGATCGATTCGATTAAATCGATTAGGTACCCCAAGGACGTACGCAAGCAGACTACTGACCAGATCATGGGCGGCAGTGGAAGCCAATACCTCGGCTCAGCTCTAAAATTAGTAGTTCCTGTAGTTGCTGAGCATAAACTATTGACCTTCTTTATCCAACAGGTAACGGCGCAACTCGATCCGATGAAGGCTTTACGCAACCCATACGTTATCTCAGAAGGTCATGCCTTAAAGCATGCCGCAGATCTGATGCTTGAGATTACGCGCCTAGATTCTAAAAAGGGCGTTATAGAGTCTGGTGAGACGATCACTGGCGCTGCTGCCCAGGTTGGTCACAAGGTTCGTGTAAAGGTTAAGAAAAACCGCATGGGTGCGCCAGCACGTCAGGCTGAGTTCTCGTTCCACTACAGTCTTGGTGTTGTTGATACTGGTGGCGAGATATTTGAACTAGCCAAAGCTCTAGGCGTTATCAAGCACCCTATCAATCCTGATACTGGTCGCGAAAACAACCAGATGTGGCAGTTTGAGCAAAACCTACCGGTTCGTGGTGAGCAGAATATGCGCAACCTAGTGGTTGGTGACAAGGACCTGCAGAACAAGATAATGACGGCATGCTATGCTTACCAGGATTCTAAGGTAGAAACGGATTCTTCTGGTTTTGTTGACGAGGATCTAGCTGAAAGTGTCTAATGAAAGATAAAGAAGTAGACGAAACGTACGCTTTCCAAAAAGCCCTCTGGGTGCTTCCCAGCGCTTGGGTCTTGCGCATGATATGTATTCGTGCTATGGGTACGTTTACAAACCTAAGGCTTTGGACAGCACCAAAGCTAGGTGACGCTAAACTAGATAACTGGGTGAACAGACTATCATGGCAAGAATCCTCTTCATCGGAGATCCACACATCAGACACACCCATCTCTCGCAAGGTGTAGACCTGCTGCGCTGGGTGGAGTCTGTTGCTGAGGAGAAGAAACCAGATCTCATAGTGAATCTAGGTGACACACTAGATACGCACTCTATTATTAGGGCTGAGGTTCTATCTACGGTCAACGACCATCTTGATCGGGTCAGCAACCTCAAGATACCCATGGTCATGGTTCTGGGCAACCACGATATGTACAAGCCCAACTCAAGTAAGTACCACGCCTTAGAGGTATTCAAAGGGCGCCGGGATCTACTCGTAGCAGACACGGTAATGGTTGCCGACGGTATAACATACGTACCATATCTACCAGATCCTAGTGACTGGCCCGATATAGCAACAGATATAGCTGTGACGCATAATACTTTTATTGGTGCTGACTATGGATTCAGACTCGCTGACCAGGGAATACGTGTTGACCAGGTTCGGTGCGACCTTGTGGTATCTGGACATATCCATAAGCATCAGACCATTCAATCCGTTCTTTATCCCGGTACGCCACTATCAACGGGTGCAGGTGACGCCAACCAGGTCAAAGGTTTGACCATCATAGACACCAACACCCTAGATAAAGAGTTTATAGAGTCACCGTTTCCTATGTGGCGTACGCTTGATCACTACGTGAACGGCGAGACTGAGCTCGATCTAAGTGAAAAAGATATCTGGACGGTAAAACTAATAGGGCCTAGGGCAGAGATAAAGGCTCTACTAGAATCTAAAAACATTCAAGCCATTAAAAAGACTCCTAAAGTTATTTTTA
>Ga0315284_10008532_pt1 | contig 14632 bp, 8 predicted proteins | sample YL17G09_16_MG_FD_203696 | JGI IMG/M metagenome (GOLD analysis project Ga0315284, IMG submission 203696) | Sediment microbial communities from Yellowstone Lake, YNP, Wyoming, USA - YL17G09_16 | ecosystem: Environmental > Aquatic > Freshwater > Lake > Sediment | place: USA: Wyoming | collected... | reverse complement strand
TAATCCCACACGTGCTGTAGTTAAATGATAATCTGTTAAATTATTAATAAATTGTGGATCTGTTTTAAGATTAGTTTGAGGAGATAATCCTGTTACATTAGTTGTTGTAACCCCTGATGCAAAATAAGGATCGTTACTATTACCATTATTATAAAATATATTATTAAATATTCTTAAATTAGTAACTGATGCTCCTCCTTCTGCCCAATTATTCATTCTTACTGGAGCACCTCCAAAGTTTTTTACTATATTATTACATATAAGAATGTCTGTAGCAGCTCCATTATCTGGAACACTTATACCCCAACTAGTAACAACTCCAGTAGGACTAGCAATAATAGTATTATTATAGAAATTAAAATTATTAGTAATATCTGGAAGAGTACCTGTACCATTTTCTTGTGAGCAATAAAATCCCCACCCACTCGGAGAAACAGCACCAGATGCAGCACCTATATTATCAAATACATTATAACGGATGTAAATATTACTTTGTGTACATACTGTACTTCCTCGAGTTCTCATATAAATACCTTCAGCCACATGATGTATATAATTTCGTTCTATAATTACATCTGAATTCCATACTTCAAGTAATACTCCACGAACTGATTGTTTTTGTTTAAGTGTAGGTTGTCCTATAATATTATCATGAATCCATGCACTATAGGTTGACGTACCTTTAGTTGCATATTGAACATCAACAGAACCCGTAATAACATTATTATATATTTCATTACCACCTTCCCAGTTCCATATTTCAATTGCAAAATCCCATCTACCAGCTACAATAAGAGTTTTAGTAATAGTGTTATTATATATCTTTACATTCTTAATAAACCCTTCAACACCATATATAGGTTCTCCTTCATTAGTTACTCCACGATTTGCTGGTTGAACTATAGTATTGTTATAAATTAACATACCATCTACTCCACCAATACCTAAACATCCAAGAGAAGAACCAACACCTTGTGTTGCTCCATCATAATATCCTGCGCAATCTGTAATAATATTATCATGAAATACACTACCAGTCATATATGCAGCAGGAGTAGCTGGAGGTTCTCCACCATAAAATCTAACACCCCAATATTTAAAGTTTACAAATGTACAATTATTTATTGTTGTATTATTTCTTGAAGATACAGCTATTGCTCCATAAGCAGTATAGTTTTGTCCATCCATTTTTATATTTGATATATGAGAAGCAGTAGAACCTCCAGATAATAAAATAGAAAAAGCCGTTAACACCCAATCATTAGTTCCAGTTAATGTACAAAGAAAAACTGATGTATCACCATCTCCTTCTATACTAACTCCTTGTGGAATACTTATTTGAGATGCTGGTAAAGTATATGTACCTGCATTAACGTGAATAATATCACCACTTACCCTGCCATTAATAGCATATCCTAATGTTTTCCATGCAGTTGCAGTTGATAATCCATTTCTGGCTGCAGTATCTATTCCAGTTGGATCAATATAATATACTGATCCTCCTGGAGCTGCAGAAGTTGTAAATGAAACTTGAGCTCCATACGCAGTACCTACAGCATTAGTTGCATAGGCTCTAACATAATAAAGAGTACTTGAAATTAAACTTGTTAAGCTACTTGTAAAAGATCCAGTTCCAGTACCATTAGTTGTTTTTGAATTTGCAGTTGTAGGATTAATACTTGTATTCCAACATACACCTCTAGCAGTAACTGTATCACCACCATCTGAAGTTACATTTCCTCCAGATATAGCACTATTAGTTGTAATAGAAGAAATACTAGTAGTTGTAACTGTAGGGATTGAATCTGTTGTAAATGAAACTTGAGCTCCATACGCAGTACCTACAGCATTAGTTGCATAAGCTCTAACATAATAAAGTGTATTTGTAGTCAATCCAGTTATGCTACTTGTAAAAGATCCAGTTCCAGTACCATTAGATGTTTTTGAATCTGAAATAGTAGGAGTACCTGTAGTATTCCAACATACACCTCTAGCAGTAACTGTATCACCACCGTCTGAAGTTACATTTCCTCCACTACTTGCTGTAATAGAACTTATAGCTGAAATTGCGGTCGTTGTAACTGATGGAATGAATTGTGTTGTTGAAGCATAAATTCTTGCTCCTACTTGCCATGTTCCATTTTGATCTTGAGTTGCTGGTGAAGAACCTAGTGTCCATATTGCTGTAGTTGATAAACCTGTTTGAAATTCAGCTCCTAAATTTGTACCATAATCTAATCTAGTTGCTGGAACAAAATTTACAAAATCTATAAAATTAGGATTAAGAATAACAGAATGCGTATCATATCCTAGTGCTTGCCATTGTGCCCACGTTTTACTTACATCATCAATCATAAATGTTGGTGTACCCGCAGTACACCAAAAAACATTATAATCACTTTCAAAATCAGTTAAACAATTAGGTCTAACTTTTATCATAGGTATATTTATAGTAGAATAAAATATATTATTTTTAATTTTAGTACCTACAGATCCAGCAGGAACAGCTCTATCATCATTAGCAGTTATTAATATTAAATACCAACCATTTCCATCTCCACTATAAAATGTATTATTATAAAATTTCACTCCATTTATTCCCTTAACTCTTCCAGCAAAATGACCATTTTTAACAATATTATATGATACTCCACCGGAAGTAAATATCATATTTACTCCAGCATCAGTACCAGATTTTGTTATTATTCCATAAGGTACATTTTGAAGATAATTATATTTTACAATTGAATTGATATTATATCCAACAAATAATCCATGAGTAATTATTGATGATGTAATAGATCCATTCCATATTAATTTATTTCCAGTAACTATCTGTCCATTTAGGTTAGTATTTTCAGATCCAGGACTTTCATCTCCGGCTTGAAGTTGGTAACCACTTCCATTAACTGATGTAATAGAATTATTAAGAAATGAAAAAGTAGTTGGAGATGAACGAGGAATATCTACACCTCCCCAATCACCAGTCGTACTATTTGTATACGCTTGTCCTGAAATTATTAAATCAGCCATAAAATAGGTTTATTTTATATATTTAACAAAAAAGGAGCTTTTCAGCTCCTTACCATCTTTTTTTAAAGACATCACCATTTTTTTTCTACGCAACCATTGATTGATTTTCCTTCTTCATCTAATTCGAAATACATTTTAGTTTTTATTTCCATATAACACCGGCAAATATTACATTGCCTGGTTTTAGTAAAATGTTCGCAATGCTCACAAATATTTATTCTTTCTTTGGCTTCTTTTTTTATTTTATCTCTATATGGTTTGTAAACATAATATAAAAACCACAACAAATATCCTTTAATTATTTGTTTAATATATTGTTTTCCATTTATTAAATTTGCAGTTATATAAACAAAGTTAAACTTTTTTCCCATAAATATATGATTTATTTATATATTTTTGTTAAAAAGTATATATCGGGTCTTTTTGGTTTATCTGAAACATCTTTCATTTTTTCTTTTATATCATAACTGACCAAATCTGGATAAACCCACCAATCTTCATATGCATTATATATATCAGGTGCTATATTTGCAACAACCAATTCATATCCATGAGACTCTAAATATTTTCTTGATTTTACACGTATTCCACTGTTTTCATCTGCATAATGATCATGTTCAAATGTTATTACAGCAAACTTATGATTTTCAAATGGAATTTTTAATAATGTGTTATATGAAATAAATGCAGGATCACAATCTATTTGAAGATAATCATAATCACCCTTTAATATATTTATGTAATCTACTTTTGTTGCATCTGAACATATAGTTTTACTAATTCTTTCAATAACAAATTCATTTATAGCATTTTGATCTATATCAATAGAAATTCCAGTCCATCCAAATGATTTTTCTAATAATGCTGTATTATTTCCGAAATATGGTCCAGCACATCCAATTTCTAAGAATTTTCCTTCTCTTTTTCCATTCAACATAGTTAAAACAAACATATCTTGATAACACTGAGAATAATTTCTTTCAATATTAACAGCACCGACAAATTTAACTCGTAAATGTTCATATAAATAATCATAATAGATAATTGGATTTTTCCATAAATTACCTGCAAGATTTATTATATTATTTCTAGAAATTATTTTGTGAATATCTTGTATATCAGATCTTTTTTCCAACTCTTTAAATATAAATATTGATTCATCATATAATCCTATCCACCAAGCAGCAACACCCTTCTCAAACATCAAACCATATTTTCCAGGGTATTCTACATTAGTTTGTAATAGTTTTGTTGGTTCTTCAATTAATTGTTCTGCTATACTTGCAATAGCATAACACTCTTGCCAATCTTTACATTTTTCATATATTCTACTTAGTAAAAAATATCCCTCTGGTCTAGTTGGATATAAAGCAATTGCACGTAAAAGAATTCCCTTTACAGTAAATATACGTGATCCTTGTCTATCAAAACATAATGCTAAACGTAATAAAGCTTCATATGTTAATAGATTATCATATCCAAATTCTGTAGTTCTTATATAAAATGAAGCAGCTGCTGCTGTATGACCTATATTTTCATATACTTGTCCAAGCATAAAATTATATTCAGGATTTTTTGAATCTGAAATATAATTAGTTAAAGCTGTATTTAAATCTGGGAGCATATTTTTTATTTAAATAGTACTATTTTCACAAAATTTACATAAATTATATTTTGTTTCTGGCGCAGGAAGTATATCATCAAATTCCTGAGTAAATAGATTTCCAAGTATATTTTCTAAATTATAATCCATACAACATAATACTACATCTCCATTAGGAAGTAACACATTATGATATAATCTTTCATCGCATGCACAACTAATAGAATTCTCTTCTTGATAACATGTTTTATATTTATCCTTTATTATATTTGTTATCTCAGATCGAAGTTTTTGTTCATTTATTAAATTATTTGCTCTACCCCATGTTTCAATTGGAAGAGCAGTTGGAAATATATATTTAATCTTATCATGAACAGTACCCATAGATGTTAAACGAAAATTAGATATTTCATTTTCATGTTGTTTAATATGTTCTAATAATTTAATATATTTTTCTGTAATAGGATGTTTAGCATATAATTCATTATCAGGTAAATGTAAAACAAATCCACCGTTATTTACAGGTTTTCCTAAATTTCCAATAACCGGATTTTTTGGTCCAAAAACAAATGGAATATGCTTTATTTTATCAAAGTCTTCAATATCCATTCCTATACCTGTTGTAAATATTGAAATATTACGTCCTTTTTCATAAGCATAGAGAACCATATCACTACATTTTTTATTTAACCAAGGTTCTGAAAATCCTGAAAATATAATAGTAATTTCTTTAGGAATTTTATTTATTACATTTTTAAAATTATCAAATGCTAACATCCTTTCTCCTTTATATGCATTTATTAAAGTTTTTTGAGGACAAAATACACAACTCATAATACACCCCCTTGAAAGAATATTAGTAGTTATTTCAAATGTTGCCCATTTTGCAGTTTTCCAATAGTTATTTAATTTTTTTTCTTTTTTAATAGATGTACTAAAATTTTTTAAAGAAAATGTAGATTTATTATTTTCTTTAGTAATTTCATGATTATCTTCACGATTATCAACATATAACATTATTTGAGCATAATATTCTAAAAAATGATCATTCCATAAATCCCATTTAATATCTATGTTATCCATTGAATATACCTGGTAATTGATAAATTCTTTTAAATAAGTATTTCTAAAATTTTTAAATTTTTCTTTATATTCAGGAGTATTTAAGTGAAATTCACCAGCAATTTTTTTAACATTTTGTTTAATCCAAACTAAATTTTCAACATTAAAAATATCATATTCGCCTCCTCCACAATCAGTTTTTAAAAAATCTATTTTTGAAATATTATAATTATCTATAAATGTTTTAAATTTAAATGAATCAGTATAATATAATGAATTTGAGTCAGGATTATGTATATTAGAAAAAGAATGAATTCCTTCTTTATATGAAATACCTTTATTAATGCAAATAATTGAGTTATGTTTAGTATTTTTTAATAAAGTAGAAAATAATTCTTTAGAAGGTTCTATACAAAAAACATTTTTAGGTTTTTTATCTAATATAGAATATGTAAATGGACCTACACTTGCACCAACATCTACAACTATATCATTTTTTTCTACTTTAAAAAATTTTTGATAAATGTTATTTACAAATATTTCATTAGTAAGAACTGTTTTAAACCAATGATTACTATTTATTATTCCCCAATTAAGTTCTGGTTTAGTAAATCCAAGAATTTCATCTATAATTTTTTCAGGAACTTTTAATACATATGCAGCATTATCTTGAAATCCAAAAGATATTAATAAATCTTTATTATATAAAGCCATGCCACAACAAAATTCTATTTCACCATCCATAAAGGAAAAAGGTTCAGACATTTTAATAAGGTTCCATTCTTTATCCCATATTATAAATCTATGCATATATGTAGCATCTTTTTGTTGAAGTTTATTGTTAAATAAATTAACTTCATGAATAACACACATTCTATAATCTTTATAATTTATTACTTGAGAACTTCCTCTAAAATCAGGAATATCAGGTATATGGCTTTTACTTAAAAATACTGTTTCTGAAGTACATGTATTTGTATTAACTTTAACAACTTGAGTTGGGTTACACCATTTAACAAAATGATATGGCATATCTATAATAGGCATCCAATTTTTTTCACAATATGTAGGATTCCCTGGTGGTTGAATACGAAATCTGTTTATTTCTTTAATAGGACTTTCTTCTGGTTTTAATTCATCTGGATTTTTTTCAATTAATTCAGATAATTCCATACGACCTTCACCATTTGGTTTTGTATCTCTTCTTACTCCACAAGCAAAAAGCTTACCATCCCATCTTACATATCGTGCATCTTCTAATCCTACAAATTCCCATACAGGTTCTATATCAAAAGTAGATGTATCAATTGGATAATATTTACTAATATTTAAATTTTTGGGATCAAGTTCACAATAAAAATTATATGTTCGTAGATGTAAATCATTTTCAGGATTTAAATATACTAATGGGCCCCAACGATTATTAAATATTTGATTATTCTCAGAATGATAAAGAGTATAATTTATATTTCTTAAATTAAGTAAAATTTTTGTTTTATCTAAGAAAATAGACGGATTCATTAATCCGAGTCCTTTAGAATCTTGATTTGAAATAATTAATGGTGTAAGAGTACCACCTTCTGATAAAACTTTTTTACATAAATTTCTAGTCATTTATATTATTTTAAATAAATCTATATTTTATATAAAAAAATTATTGTAAGGTTTTAATACTTTCACTAATTAAATCTAATGCACTAAGTTGTTGAGAAAGTTCTTCTTTCCATTTATTAAGATTTTCAATAGTAACATAGTTTGGTTCTGGAGAAAGTTCTTTACCATTTTCATTATCAAATCTTTTAAATAAAACAACATATTCTTCTTTATTTTTTTCTACCCAACATAATCCTTGTGGATGTAAACGATAATAACGTTTTAGATCAATCATAACATATTTTTATTTTATATTCCTTGTATTCCTTGTATTCCTTTAATAGTTTGTATATTTATTAAATGTTCAATTTGTTTTTTAACAATGTTTTTTTCAATATTTAATTCTTTTACAGCATTAACAAGAGTAAAAACTACTGAATCAATATCAAACTGAATAATTTCAGATTCTGGACCATCTTTTTCTAATTTTCCAGTTGATCTTTTAATAGCATATGGCATAAATCGTTCAAGTTCATTTCCTATAATACCTATAATATTTTCATTTTCAAAAGGATACCCGTTTAAACCACTCCATTTATATTTAACTGGATTCATATTTTGAATAGTTTGAAGTCCATCTAAAAAGGGTCGTATATTTTTTTTCAAACGTATATCAGATGATGCTCCTCGAGTACCTTGAACTCCTTGACGTCCTTGAATTCCTTGTGTTCCTTGTGAACCTTGAATACCTTGAATACCCTGAGTTCCTAGTGTACCTTGAATTCCTTGAATACCTTGAATTCCTTGAGCACCTTGAACTCCATTCTGAATACCTTGAATTCCTTGAGTTCCTTGTGAACCTTGAATTCCTTGAGTTCCTTGTGAACTTTGTGTTCCTTGTGAACCTTGAACACCCTGAGTTCCTTGTGTTCCTTGTATTCCTTGAGTTCCTTGTGAACCTTGTGAACCTTGTGTTCCTTGTGAACCTTGTGTACCCTGAGATCCTTGTATACCTATAGTTCCTTGTGAACCTTGAACACCTTGAACACCTTGAACACCTTGAGTTCCTTGTGTTCCTTGTGAACCTTGAACACCTTGAACACCTTGAGTTCCTTGTGAACCTTGAACACCTTGAACACCTTGAGTTCCTTGTGAACCTTGAACACCTTGAACACTTTGAACACCTTGAGTTCCTTGTGAACCTTGAACACCTTGAACACCTTGAGTTCCTTGTGAACCTTGAACACCTTGAACACCTTGAATTCCTTGAGTTCCTTGTGAACCTTGAACACCCTGAACACCTTGAATTCCTTGTGTTCCTTTAATTAAAGAACTATCATATATTATATACCAAGAAGAAGCATTTGTATCAAAATACAGAAAACCACTTACATCTATGTTTACATTACCAATTGTTCCTATTTTTATAATATTAGTATACATTTTAGATATTCTTGTTAATAGTTTTTATATTTATTAATATTTTAATTAAATGTTCAATATTATTAATTTCTTTTTCTAATTCTTTTACAGCATTAACAAGAGAAAAAACTATTGGATCAATATCAAATTGTATAATTTCTGATTCTGGACCATCAAAATATAATTTTCCAGTTGTTCTTTTGATACCATATGTCATAAATCGTTCAAGTTCATTTCCTATAATACCTACAATATCTTCATTCTCAAAAGGATACCCACCTAAACCGTTCCACTGATATATGACTGGATTAATTTTTTCAATTGTTTGAATACCATTTAAAAAAGGACGTATGTTCTTTTTTAAACGTATATCAGACCCTTTTGTACCTCGAGTTCCTTGAGTTCCCTGAACACCTTGAACACCTTGAGTTCCCTGTGTTCCTTGAATTCCTTGAGTTCCCTGTGTTCCTTGTGTACCTTGAATTCCTTGAATACCTTGAATACCTTGTGAACCTTGAATACCTATAATACCTTGTGTTCCTTGTGAACCTTGAACACCTTGTGTTCCTTGTGTTCCTTGTGAACCCTGAACACCTTGAACACCTTGAGTTCCTTGTGAACCTTGAACACCTTGTGTTCCTTGACTTCCTTGTGAACCTTGAACACCTTGAACACCTTGTGTTCCTTGTGAACCTTGAACACCTTGTGTTCCTTGTGAACCTTGAACACCTTGTGTTCCTTGTGAACCTTGAGTTCCTTGCGAACCTTGAACACCTTGTGTTCCTTGACTTCCTTGTGAACCTTGAACACCTTGTGTTCCTTGTGAACTTTGTGTTCCTTGTGAACCTTGAACACCTTGTGTTCCTTGTGAACCTTGTATACCTTGAATACCTTGAACTCCACCCTGAATTCCTTGAACACCTTGTGTTCCTTGAGTTCCTTGTGTTCCCTGACGTCCTTGAATTCCTTGTGTTCCTTGTGTTCCCTGACGTCCTTGAATTCCTTGTGTTCCTTGAAATTTTATCATCAGTGAAGAATCATACAAATTATACCAAATATAATCATCTATATCAAAATATAAGAAACCACCCAATGGATAATTTTTACCTAATCCATTATTATATAGATCAGATACATCAGTTGCAGATAATTCTCTGTTCCAAGCACCTACTTCATCTATATATCCATTAAAATTATAACCACTAGTTCCAGGTTCATTTCCTATATAAAAATTATAAACATTTGATTTTGGAGTTTTAGTACACCATCCTGTAGAAGGATTTTTTGCATTAACATATAACTTAACTTTATCAGATGTATTCCAAGTAGCAACAACATGATTCCATTGATATCTAGTTACAGGTGGGCCCTTAATTAATATCATCCCAGCATTTCCAGCTAATTCAAGACAAATAGCACCACCATAAGACAATGCAAAAGTATACCCACTTGTATCTACTGCCCAATTACCTTTACTAAGAATTGTGTCAAAATTTCCAATTTCTCCCGGATATACCCATGCACTAAAACTTCCTACAGTAGTAAACTCTAAATTTGAAGCAGTTCCACAATCAATTTTATCTGCTGTAAGATCTAACAAAACAGAATTTCCAATTTTACCAGCGCAATTTAAAGATACATCTGCTGTAGCTGTTCCATGATTACCTCCTATAGAATCCATTAATTTTCCTGATATTTCATCTAACTTCCAATATGATACCAATCCGGTTAAAGGAAAATTATTATAATTATTGACTATATTTACATCTCCAACATCTCCCAATCTTCTTGTATTTCCTTTTTCAAAGGGATAAGATTTTCCAGTTCCATTATTATATAATTCTGATATTTCTATTGAAGTTAAAGCTTTATTCCAAAATCCTAATTCACATATATTACCTTTATATTCTTCATTTACACCATGTACTCCAATAGCTATAAGATCAGCAGAAACAATAGAACTACAAGTACCAGCAGTATCTCCATTTATATAAAATGTTCCATTTCCATTATCAGATACAATACCTATATGTGTCCAAGTAGCATTTGTAACTGCAGTAGTACTATAATGATCAGTACCATCTGGATAAGCATAATCTAAATAACCCGTAGTTTTATTTATAGCAAATGACGTTAAACCACTACTATTAGAAAATATTGTGCCAAGGATTGCAGGTTGTGTAGAATCTCTATAAACCCATGCAAAAATAGAAAAGGTGGTGGCTGTTGTTATTATACTAGAAAGTAAAATACCAGAATCACTTATACCATCAAAATAATAAGACTTATTTAATTTTCCTATCTCATTCTGTGTAGGAGGGGTAACAGAAAGAGTCCCATTATTACTACCAACTTTATCTAATAAATCACCCGATGCTTCATTAAAATCCCAATATGATATTAATCCACTTAATAATGTAGTTGCCATTCTTAAATATTTAAGTTTTTAATTACTTCTTTAATATTTTCGAGTCTAATTTTTAATTCTTTTACAGCATTAACAAGAGTAAAAACTATTGAAGATATATCAAATTCTATAATTTCGGATTCTGGACCATCTTTTTCTAATTTTCCAGTTGATCTTTTAATAGCATCTGGAAGTATAGTTTCAAGTTCATTACCTATAATACCTATAATATCTTCATTCTCAAAAGGATATCCACCTAAACCATTCCATTGATATATGACTGGATTAATTTTTTCAATTGATTGAATGCCATCTAAAAAAGGTTGTATATTCTTTTTTAAACGTATATCTGATGTAGCACCTTGTGAACCTTGAACACCTTGAACACCTTGAACACCTTGAACACCTTGAGTTCCCTGTGTTCCTTGAATTCCTTGAGTTCCCTGTGTTCCTTGTGAACCCTGAACACCTTGAACACCTTGTGTTCCTTGTGAACCTTGAACACCTTGTGTTCCTTGTGAACCTTGAACACCTTGTGTTCCTTGTGAACCTTGAACACCCTGTGTTCCCTGACTTCCCTGCCTTCCTTGTGAACCTTGTATACCTTGCGTTCCTTGTGAACCTTGAACACCTTGAGTTCCTTGTGAACTTTGAACACCCTGAGTTCCTTGTATACTACCCTGAATTCCTTGAGTTCCTTGAGTTCCTTGAGTTCCTTGTGAACCTTGAATTCCTTGTGTTCCTTGAGTTCCTTGTGAACCTTGAACACCTTGAACACCTTGAACACCTTGAACACCTTGTGTTCCTTGACTCCCTTGACTTCCTTGACTTCCTTGACTCCCTTGAACACCTTGAACACCTTGAACACCTGGAATACTTTGAACACCTTGAACACCTTGAACACCTTGAGTTCCTTGTGAACCTTGTATTCCTTGAACACCTTGAGTTCCTTGTGAACCTTGAACACCTTGAACACCTTGAATTCCAGTAGGTTTACTTAATGATGAATCATATCTAATACACCAAATATTATCATAAGTATTATAAAATAAATATCCACTTACATCTGTATTTACATCTCCTATTATAGCTATTTTTCTTGTGTTTCCCATGGATATTAAACTTGTATTATTGTCACTGTGTTTCTTTGTTTTGGAGCGGTTAAAATCTGGATGTCTCCATCTGGGTCACCTCCATTACATGTCATTAATGCTGCAGGAATAGTTAAGTTTATTGAGAGATCTACAATATCAGAAAATATACCATCATAACCAACAGTAGAACCCAAGGATGAACATACAGGCAAATAAATAGAATTTAAAGATGAACATTCACCAAAACATGTATTTCCTAAAGTTATTGCATTAGGAAAATTAACACTGGTCAGATTTGGGTTTCTTCTAAAAGCATCAGCAGAAGCATCCTTTAACGCTGGAAAGTTTAAATTAGATAATCCACATAAATAATCAAAACTTTCTTGACCTACTGCTTCTACTGAATTAAAATTAACGTTATTAAGTAATGGACACCACCAAAAACAAGCCCATCCAATTTTAACTAAAGCGGGTAATATTGCTGTCTCAAGTATTGTACCATATGTATCGTTATTCCAATCACTAAATGCGTTATCTCCTGCAGCAACAATACAACCCAATGTGTCTATTATACTTATTAAGTGTCCATAACCATCCCAATCAGTGCTAAACAATGAATTTGGTACTGTGATGTTAGAACCACCCTTAAGATTAATTACATTATCTACAACTTCAACAGACGTAAATGGTGATACAGGAGAATCAAATGCAGTATTCCAATCTGCAACTAAAGTGCAATCTCCTCCTATCATACCATTGGCACTAGCACTACTATCAAATGTAAGTAATAACTCATTACCAATATCAATTGTTTCAATTTTATAATCTATAATACCATATCTAATCATGAATTTAATTTTCTTTTTTAATACCAAAGTTTAATTGATTCACTCTGTTTTCTTTTTGTTTCTTCACTTACAACTCTTTTTATTTTCATTTTTTACCTTTATTCCAAGGTCCACTTTTATATGGATTTCTTTTTGTTCCTGTTTGTGGATTTTCTTCTTTAGTTAAGTCTTTATTCCAAGGTTTAAATCCTATTTTTTATCTCTCATTTTATCTATACATCCAAGGATCAATTTCTTTTTTAAGCATATAATGTTTTTATTACTTAATTATCAACGAAGATTACCAAAAGCATACCATATTCCAGATGATTTATGAGCTACTGATGATGCTGCATATCTATCTCGTAATGCTACTGAACCATCTATTGAAAGAATTGTTGAAGCATTTAATGTTATTATTCCTGTATCTATATTAACTATTGTTGTTTGAAAACCTGCTGCTAAACTATTTGGAAGAATTACATTAAAAGTACCTGAAGCTTCTACAATACCTAAAGCATCAGAAACATTTATTATATAATGAGAAGCACAATAAGTAAATCCAGTATAAACAGAAGTAACTCCAGCAGCTCCTGGTGTAAATGCTATTATATCAATTATAGCACCTAATTCTGCTGGTTCTATTAATGTTACGGAAGTTCCATTAGTAGCTGTATATTCTACAGATTGTAAACGAACTCCATTATAATACACGTCTAATAATCCTGGAGTATAAGTGGCTGAAAATATAGTTTGATCATTTGTGGCTACATATGAAAAAACGGTTCTATTATAATCAGCTACAATTCCTTGAATCCCTTGTGTTCCTTGAATTCCTTGAATACTTTGAATTCCTTGAATTCCCTGTGTTCCTTGAATTCCTTGTGTTCCTTGTGAACCTTGAATTCCTTGAGTTCCCTGTGTTCCTTGTGTTCCTTGAATCCCTTGTGTTCCTTGTGAACCTTGAATTCCTTGAGTTCCCTGTGTTCCTTGTGTTCCTTGAATCCCTTGTGTTCCTTGAATTCCTTGAATACTTTGAATTCCTTGTGTTCCTTGTGAACCTTGAATTCCCTGTGTTCCTTGTGAACCTTGAATTCCCTGTGTTCCTTGTGAACCTTGAATTCCTTGAGTTCCCTGTGTTCCTTGTGAACCTTGAATTCCTTGAGTTCCCTGTGTTCCTTGTGTTCCTTGAATCCCTTGTGTTCCCTGTGAACCACCAATTCCTTGAATCCCTTGAATCCCTTGAGTTCCTGCAAGATATCCACTAGCATCCCAATAAAAATCAGTTCCTAATGATACTTCTTTGATAAAATTAAATGAATCTATTTGATTTGATGTATAAAAAAAATTTGAAGCATCTGCTGTTGAAACATTTAATACTCCTATATTCCAATAAAAATCATCACCAAAAGAAGCGTCATTTATTAAACCAGTTGATCCGATTGTTCCCTGTGTTCCTTGTGAACCTTGAATTCCTTGAACACCTTGTGAACCTTGTGTTCCCTGTGATCCTTGTGATCCTTGTGTTCCTTGAATTCCTTGAACACCTTGTGAACCTTGTGTTCCCTGTGAACCTTGAATTCCTTGAACA
>Ga0315284_10008531_pt1 | contig 14634 bp, 9 predicted proteins | sample YL17G09_16_MG_FD_203696 | JGI IMG/M metagenome (GOLD analysis project Ga0315284, IMG submission 203696) | Sediment microbial communities from Yellowstone Lake, YNP, Wyoming, USA - YL17G09_16 | ecosystem: Environmental > Aquatic > Freshwater > Lake > Sediment | place: USA: Wyoming | collected... | reverse complement strand
CAACGGCTTGAACGAGAGATCCTACTGGCCCACGACCGTAACGTCACCCGCCAGGAATTTTTCACGTGCGCCACTCACATCAACAATCAACTCCCCGCTATCTCCGATATCCAAGGCAATGCCACAAATCTTTCTGCGTCCGTCGTCAACAACTACTTCCTTGCCGAACATGCGTGCCCTCGATCTCCATCGCCCGAGATAGCGGTCAATCATTCCCGACATTTCCTCCGATGATGGCCCGGTCATCGTCCGCAGGAACGCAAGATCTGTGATAATCGCACCCAGCAACTCCACCCTGTCAAACGTTGTGCCTGAGGCCTCAGCCAGCGATGTCGCGGGGATATCATCGGGAAAACCGATCTGGTTGACATTCAGTCCTATTCCAACAATCAGCGCCTCAAGCTGGTTTCGAGTCCATATCGATTCTACGAGGATGCCGCAGACCTTCTTTCCTGAGATCAAAAGATCGTTCGGCCATTTGGTCTCGGGATCAAGGTGAATCTTTCGCGACAATGTCTCGGCAAGAGACGCTGCAATGCAGAGCGGATACGTACCCAATCGTGAGACAGCAGAGGAAGTGTGCAGCAGAAGAGAGAACAGCAGATTCTTTCCTTTTTCGGAAATCCATCGACGGCCAAATCTTCCGCGACCTGCAGATTGCTCTTCGGCGACAATCAGCGAATCGGCTCTGCATCCAGCATCGAGAGAAGCGTCCTCAACATCAAAGTCGACGGTTCGGGCAGGAGCCTCCCTTGATCCACCCACAGCAAGGGCTTTCGCAAAATTGTTCGTCGAGTCGATAGTATCGAAAACAAACACGCGTCTGACGAACGACGCCTTCCCGAGTTTCGCACGAATTGCTCTTGAGTTGAGACGCTCGCCTTTCGGATGCTCCATCAGACTCTTCCTTCAGTTGGTCCTTGCCCGCTGGAATCGAGGCTGCGAGAGATGGTAATCACTGCAATCGACTTAGTCAAGGCTTGGGAATAGTGCGTGGCAATTTTTCAGACCCATCTGACAAACATCGGGTCAACGGGTCTTCCCGACGGAGACATCCTGCCAGTCTGGCAGTCCTCATGTCGGTCCAGCCGACAAGGCCAGGTCCCTACATTTGGCAACCCATTCAACCGCAATCAGTTAGATACCCATTCGAAATCGAACCCCTTTGGCACGGGAGTTGGAGTAGAAGTAGAGAAATGAATCTCTATTGCTCATTTGCCGGATAACTGATGCAGCATCGAAACCGGTAGCGCTCATCGGGTTGGTCAGCAGAGGAGCAGAAATTGCACCAAGCGAAGTTCTCTTTAAATAGCAACAAAAAGGAGAGATGACACATGGCAGGAAAAATCATAGGCATCGACCTGGGGACGACGAACTCGGTCGTTGCTGTCATGGAAGGAAACGATCCGGTTGTGATCGCTAGTTCCGAAGGCTCACGGACGACACCTTCGGTAGTGGCTTTTGCGAAGAACGGCGAGCGGCTCGTTGGCCAACCAGCAAGACGGCAGGCAGTAACCAACGCCCAGAACACCATCTTCTCGATCAAACGGTTCATGGGTCGCTTCCATGACGAAGTGACCGAAGAGATGAAGATCGTTCCGTACAAGGTTGTCCGCGGAGACAACAACACCGCTCGGGTTGAGATCGGCGATCGTGTATACTCGCCGCCGGAAATCAGCGCGATGATCCTTCAGAAAATGAAGCAAAGCGCCGAGGATTACCTGGGAACCAAGATCACGGACGCTGTAATCACCGTGCCTGCGTATTTCAATGATGCCCAACGCCAGGCAACGAAAGAGGCTGGAGAGATTGCGGGTCTGAACGTACGACGAATTATCAATGAACCGACGGCTGCAGCGCTTGCCTACGGGCTGGACAAGAAACACAAGGATTCTAGGGTTGCCGTCTTCGACCTCGGCGGCGGCACGTTCGACATCTCAATTCTGGAATTGGGCGAAGGGGTCTTCGAGGTCAAGTCTACCAACGGTGATACGCATCTGGGTGGGGACAACTTCGATCAGCGACTTGTGGACTATCTCGCCGACGAATTCAAGAAGACCGAGGGCGTGGACCTACGAAAAGATCCGATGGCTTTGCAACGGTTGCGAGAAGCGGCGGAGAAAGCAAAGATGGAGTTGTCCCAACTGATGCAAACAGAGGTGAATCTCCCGTTCATCACCGCCACGGCGGAAGGGCCGAAGCATCTCAACATCACGATCACGAGAGCAAGGTTTGAGCAACTCGTTGCCGACCTCATCCAGCGCTGCATTCCTCCCGTGGAGAAGGCACTGCGCGATGCCGGCGTGAATCCTAACCAGTTCGATGAGATTATTCTGGTCGGAGGAATGACGCGGGTGCCGCGAGTTCAGCAGCTCGTGAAGGAAATTTTCGGCAAAGAGGGGCACAAAGGTGTTAACCCGGATGAAGTCGTCGCAGTAGGCGCCGCAATTCAGGGCGGTGTGCTAGCGGGCGACGTCACCGACGTGCTGTTGCTCGACATAACGCCACTTTCGCTGGGTATTGAGACGCTCGGCGGCGTGATGACGACACTGATCACGGCGAACACAACAATTCCGACTCGGAAGAGCGAGATCTTTTCGACGGCATCGGACAACCAGCCGTCGGTAGAGATTAACGTGCTGCAGGGCGAGCGCCCGATGGCGCTCGACAACCGCACTCTCGGCCGGTTCCATCTCGACGGCATTCCACCTGCGCCGCGCGGAGCGCCGCAGATCGAAGTCACATTCGACATCGACGCAAACGGTATCCTCCATGTGACCGCAAAAGACAAGGCGACAAACAAGGAACAGAGCATTCGTATCACGTCTTCGAGCGGCCTGAGCAAAGAGGAGATCGAGAAGATGAAGGCGGATGCGCAGAAACATACATCCGAAGACCGCAAGCGGAAAGAGGAAATCGACACGAAGAACCAGGCGGACAACCTCGTTTTCCAGACCCGCAAGCAGGTCAAGGAGTTTGGCGACAAGATGCCGGCCAACGTGAAGTCCAAGGTTGAATCAGCGGCAGATGCTCTCGAATCTGCCCTGAAGTCGGGCACGATCAGCGATGTCCGTTCGAAGATGGACGCGTTGAACGCTGCATGGAATGAGGCCTCGACCCAAATGTATCAACAGGCTACGGCTTCCAGCCAGCAAGCCGGTGAGCAGCCGGGCGCGGCCGGAGAACCTTCTCAGCAAGCATCCGGTGAAAAGGGAAAGGCCGTCGAAAACGCCGACTTCGAAGTGATCAACGATAAGGACAACTAAGAATTGGCAGACTGGTTGGTTCGTTGGCCCGTTCGCCAGAGAACAAATGACCGATGACCAGTTGCCAATGATAGATGACTAGGAACATGTTCTGAGCCGCTGCAGTGCTGGTTCTGTCTCTCCGCCAGCATTGTTGCGGCTCAAGACTTCTGGAAGTGAGGTAGTCATGAACTTCAACAAATTCACGATCAAATCCCAAGATGCAGTCCGGAATGCTCAGGAGATTGCCGCGAGTTACGGCAACCAGGCCATTGAGCCTGAGCATCTCTTTGCAGCACTGGTCCAGGACCCTGAAGGCATCGTCATTCCAATCCTGCACAAGGTCGGGGCCAATGTCAACTACCTCAAGCTGAAAGCCAACGAGGCCATCGAGCGCTTGCCGAAAATCCAAGGAGCGGGACTTGGCAATCAGCATCTCTCTCCCGCACTCGCACAGGTTCTGGAGAGAGCACAACAGGAGGCTTCGCAATTGAAGGACGAGTATATGAGCACCGAGCACTTGCTGCTTGCCCTCCTGGAAGAATCCCGCGGCACGGCCAGCACGCTCAGCCCGGCAAAGTTGCTGCGTGATCAAGGTGTAACCAAGGAATCGATATACAAAGCACTGAAGGATGTCCGCGGCACACAACGCGTCACGGATCAGAATCCCGAAGACAAGTACCAGGCGCTGCAGCGGTTCGGTCGCGATCTGAACGATCTTGCGCGCCACGGCAAGCTCGATCCCGTAATCGGTCGCGAGGACGAGGTGCGCCGGGTGCTGCAAGTCCTCTCACGCCGAACGAAAAACAATCCCGTCCTCATTGGCGATCCCGGCGTCGGAAAAACCGCTATCGTCGAAGGCATTGCCCAGCGCATCGTGCGGGGCGACATCCCCGAAAACCTCAAGTCCAAGCGCATAGTCGCTCTCGACATGGGCACGCTCGTCGCAGGCACAAGCTTCCGGGGCCAGTTTGAAGAGCGATTGAAGGCTGTCTTGAAAGAAGTCACTGAATCAAATGGTGAGATCATTCTCTTCATCGACGAGCTGCACACGCTGGTCGGGGCAGGAGTGGCGCAAGGAGCAGTCGATGCGGCCAACATGCTGAAGCCGGCCCTGGCACGCGGCGATCTCCGAGCTATCGGCGCGACGACGATCGATGAGTACCGCAAACACATTGAGAAAGATGCAGCACTCGAGCGGCGGTTTCAACCCGTGCTTGTTGATGAGCCAAGTGTCGAGGACACGATCTCGATTTTGAGGGGACTGAAGGAACGATACGAAGTCCACCACGGCGTACGCATCACCGATGGCGCGATCGTCGCCGCGGCACAGCTCAGCCACCGATACATTGGAGACAGGTATCTGCCGGACAAGGCAATCGATCTTGTTGATGAGGCTGCGTCGAAACTCCGCATCGAGATAGACTCGATGCCGGAAGAACTCGACGGTGTGGAACGGCGGATCCAACAGCTCGAAATCGAACGGGAAGCCGTGAAGCGTGAGAAAGACGAGGACTCAAAATCGTGGCTCGAGAACATCGAGAAGGACCTTGCCCAACTGAATCAGGAGCGGTCAGAGCTGCGGGCGCACTGGCAAGCGGAAAAGGAGCTTATCCAATCCATCCGGCAGATGAAGGAGGAGATTGAGAAAGCGAAGATCGAGTCAGACAGGAAAGAGCGAGAGGGCGACCTCGGGCGCGTTGCCGAGCTTCGCTATGGCGTCATCGCTTCTCTGGAACGAAGACTGAAATCTGCCACCGCGAAGCTTGCCGAAGTGCAGCGCGATCAAAAAATGCTCAAAGAGGAAGTCGACGCAGAGGATATTGCCGAGATCGTCTCGAAATGGACCGGCATCCCGGTAATGCGGATGCTCGAAAGCGAGCGCACGAAGCTGCTTCATTTGGAAGATCGTATCCACGAGCGCCTCGTGAACCAGCACGATGCCGTGCGGGCTGTTGCCGACGCCATCCGCCGGAGCCGCGCGGGATTGCAGGACGAGCGCCGTCCTATCGGCTCGTTCATCTTCCTCGGAAGCACCGGCGTCGGGAAGACCGAATTGGCGCGAGCACTGGCAGAATTCCTCTTCAACGACGAAAACGCGATTGTCCGCATCGACATGAGCGAGTACATGGAAAAGTTCTCCGTCTCCCGACTCATCGGCGCGCCGCCGGGATATGTCGGCTACGAAGAAGGCGGTCAGTTGACCGAGGCTGTGCGGCGCAAGCCTTACTCTGTCGTTCTGCTCGACGAGATCGAGAAGGCACACCCTGAAGTGTTCAATGTTCTGCTTCAGTTGCTCGATGAAGGCCGCCTCACGGACAGCAAGGGACACACGGCGAACTTCAAGAACACTATTGTCATCATGACGTCGAATCTCGGTTCTTATCTAATCCATGAGAGATTGGAGACGCTGACGGAGGAAAATCGAGAGGAGTTGATGGGCGAGCTGCGGGTGAAGCTCTTTGAATTGCTCAGGCGGACGATCCGGCCCGAGTTCCTCAATCGGATCGACGAGATCATCTTGTTCAAGCCGCTAACGAAGCAAGAGATCGGCGAGATTGTGGATCTGCAGCTGCGGAACGTCCACAAGCTTGTGGCCGCGAAAGCTATCACTCTGGAATTCACGGACGACCTCAGGGAGTGGCTTGCCAACGCGGGTTACGATCCGAGTTTTGGCGCGAGGCCGCTGAAGCGCGTCATTCAGAAATACGTCGTGAACTCCTTGTCTCAGAGAATTCTCGAGGGCAACATTTCTGAGGGCGACATTGTTCGGGTGGACGTCAGTGATCGAGGCGTTGTGGACTTCGTCAAACGAGCGGTTGCCGTCGAGGAGAACTGAAGGAAGTCGCGGTCTTCAGTCCAGCCGTTGCTTCTCCCTCCTTTTTTGCTTACCTTTTGACAGTTTTTCATGACGATTGCATTGTTCTCATGCAAGCTTTGATCGTGCACGGCGGTGCATGGAAGATCCCCGATAACCTCGTCGAAGCGCATCGCGAAGGATGTGCACACGCACTCGAAGCCGGATGGGACACTCTCAAGAATGGCGGTTCCGCAGTCGATGCCGTCGAGACAGCGATCCGTATTCTTGAAGACAACCATGCTTTTGACGCCGGACAAGGCGCCCATCTGAATGCCATCGGTGAGATCGAGCTTGACGCCAGCATTATGGACGGCACAGCTTTCCGGTGCGGTGCCGTCGCCGCGGTTCAGAACATCAGAAATCCAATATCGCTCGCACGCAAAATCATGGACGAGAGCGAGCACATTCTCCTTGCAGGCGATGGTGCGGTCCGATTCGCCCTCGAACACGGCATCAAGACTTGCAGCCAGGATGAGCTTCTCGTGGGACGCGAGCTGGCGATGTGGAAAGAACTGCAGGCTCTCAAGACATTCTCGACGAAGGACGCCTTCCGCCATCGGAACTCTTCCGACACAGTTGGAGCGGTGGCGCTTGACCGAAACGGCGTCATATGCGCCGGCACATCGACGGGCGGCACGCCCAACAAGTATCCCGGCCGCGTTGGCGATTCCCCGCTCATCGGATGCGGTGCGTACGCCGACAGCTCCGTGGGCGGCGTGTCCACAACCGGTTGGGGGGGAAGCGATGATCAAAGTCGTGATGGCGAAAACCGTCATCGACCTGATGGAGACGAACGGCGGAGATCCCACTGCAGCGGCAAACAAAGGCATCGATATCCTTCATCGGAAAGCCGACGGCTTTGGCGGACTCATCGTCCTCAACACGAAAGGAGACTTTGGCATCACATTCAACACCCCGCGCATGGCGCGTGCCTACATGAACGATCGGATGTCGGCCCCCGTCGTTGAAGTCTGATCTGGAGTATGAACATCTCATCGCTCGTCGGCCACGTGATCGAACTGGCAGATTTGGTCGACAAGAACGAAAACACAACGCGGAACAAACCTGGAAAACCGACTGATCGTATCGTCGGGGAGTTTTTCCACGACCGACGCTACATAGGAGCAAGCGATCGCCGGTTTATTTCTCAGGCCACCTATGGAATCGTTCGCCATCGGCGCAGATTGTCGACCCTCGTTGATCAGTTCGCCAAAGACAATCCTGCCGCGTCAGCATTCAACGAGCGCGGCTCCCTCCGCTGGCTGCCACGGTACGTCGCTTACGCCATCGCTATTGAAGAAACAAACCCCGATGAATTCTTGGCAGCAATTGGTTCACGCTGGAAGCCATTTTTCCCGGACCTCGACCTTGCGGCGTTCGTTGATTGGCTGGGTAGATCCAAAACACTCGACTTCCTCTCTGGCGATGACAAGTCACAGCTTGGCATTTGGTATTCGTTCCAGGACTGGATGGTCCGCGAGTGGGTGGAACAGTTCGGCACAGCCGAGACAGAAGAACTGTTGAACGCGTTCAACGGCGAAGCCCCGCTTGTCCTTCGTGTCAACACACTCAAAACAACCGTGGAAGAATTTGCAGTCCGGCTTCAGGAAGAAGGCGTCCAAACGTCTCGAACCAAACTCTCGGACTTCGGACTGGCGGCAGACCGTAGGTTCAACATCCAGGCATCGCACAGTTTCCGCGATGGCCTGTTCGAAGTCCAGGAGGAAGGCAGTCAACTTATCTGCCTTCTGACTGATCCCAAGCCCGGGATGCTCGTCATCGACGCTTGTGCAGGAGCCGGCGGAAAGTCGCTTATGATGGCCCAGCTCATGCACGATGAGGGTGAGATTGTTGCACTAGACGTCAATGAAAAACGCTTGCACGAGTTGAACTCCCGGGCACAGCGCGCCGGTGTCTCGATCATCCGATCTAGACTCTCCGGCGAACTTACGCCCGAGGATTATCATGAAAAGGCAGACATCGTGTTGGTCGATGCGCCGTGCAGCGGTGTGGGAACAATCCGCCGCAATCCGAGTTTGAAATGGACGGTGACCCAAGACCATGTGGAACATTTCGCACAGATGCAGCGCGAAATCTTCGAGTGCTACGCGCGGAAGGTGAAAAGCGGCGGCCGACTGGTCTACGCAACCTGCTCGCTGCTCCGAAAGGAAAACGAGGACGTCGTCCAGCACTTCCTCCAAACAGATCCGCAGTATGTGCCAGAGCGAGATCTACCTAGGATTGCATCGGAGACGATCGCGTCGTTGAGTTCGAATAACCTGAAGCTGCTCCCCCATCGGCACGGAACCGATGGATTCTTTGCAGCGGTCCTTCGTCGAGTCAACTGAAGTAACCATATGGAGTGGCCATGAGAAACGCCTTGATTCTTGTCCTTGCAGTTGTCACATTCGCTTCGTGCAGCAGAATGGGCGAAGAAGAATTGCTTCAGAGTGCACAGAACCTGTACAAGGAAAAGAAGTACCAGGAGGCAATTGAGAAATATCAAGAATTGATAGATCGCTTCCCCGAAGGCAAGAACGCGGAAACGTCCCAGTTCTTTATCGCTTCCATATGCAATGACGACTTGCACGACTATCCGAAAGCCGTGGACGCACTGCGCAAGTGTATCGAGTCGTGGCCAAAAGGCGAGAATGCACCCAAGGCACAGTTCATGATCGGGTTCATCTACAACAACCAGCTTCAAGAATACGACAGCGCCAAGGCTGCCTACCGGCAGTTCCTTGCCCAGTATCCCGATCACGAGATGGCGCCATCGGCGCGCTTCGAACTCGAGACGATCGGCAAAAGCATAGAAGAAGTCTTCGTACCCAAGATGCCGCAGGAAAAACCCGCCGTAGCAGAAAAGCCGAAGAAGAAATGACACGACTTTTCGACGACTACCGAAAATATCTCCAGCCCGAAGTTGTCGCCAAGCTCTCAAACATGGAGCTTGTCGCGCGCCTCGTCGTCGAGGGCTTCATTACGGGACTGCACAAGAGCCCTTACCACGGCTTCAGCGTCGAGTTCGCCGAGCATAGGCAGTACATGCCCGGAGACGAGATCAAGCATATCGATTGGAAAGTATACGGGAGGACGGACCGCTACTACATCAAGCAGTTTGAAGAAGAGACCAATCTCAAGTCGTACATCATCCTCGATGCGAGCCGCTCGATGGCATACTCTTCGAATGGAAAGATGACCAAGTTGGAGTACGCCTCCTACATCGCTGCGGCGCTTGCATACCTGATGGTGCAGCAGCGGGATGCGGTAGGTCTTTCAGTGTTCGACGAGAAGATCCGCACGTATATGCCGCCCCACGCCTCCAAGTCGTATCTCAAAGAGATCCTTCGCCACCTCGAGCTGCTTGAAGGAAGCAGCAAGACCGGTACGGCACAATCGCTCCACGAAATTGCGGAGCGCATCAAGCGGCGCGGGCTTGTCATCATTCTCAGTGATCTCTTCGACAAGCCGAACGAGGTCACTGCGGCCTTCAAACACTTCCGCCACAAGAAGAACGAAGTGATCGTGATGCAGGTTCTCGACCCGCTGGAGAGAAGCTTCGCCTTTGGGAGCGACGCGGTCTTCAAAGACATGGAGACTGCCGAAGAACTCACCACGCAGCCCTATCACATCCAGAAGGCATACCAGCAGGAAATGCGGAAGTTCATTGAATCCTACAAAAAGGAGTGCCGCGAGCACAATATAGACTACGTTCTGCTGGACACCGCTACCCCGTTTGACGTGGGATTGTTCGAGTACTTGGGCAAACGGCAGAAGATGGGGTAAAGCGCAAGTCCGCAATCTCCTAGCGTTTTGCATTTCCTTACCTTGTTCTTTACCTTTACCTGTCGAGATTTTTTCTATTCGCTTCACCTGTCGCTGCTCTGCAGTTCATGCCTAACAAGAAGTCCCGTGAACGGGACAAACTCATCGTCAAGGGCGCGCGCGTCCACAACCTGAAGAACATTGACGTCGAGATGCCGCGCGAGAAGCTCATCGTCATCACGGGCCTCTCCGGCTCCGGCAAGTCGAGTCTTGCGTTCGATACTATCTATGCCGAAGGGCAGCGCCGCTACATGGAAACCCTCTCGGCCTACTCTCGCCAATTCCTCGGCCAGCTTGAGCGCCCGGACGTCGACAACATCGAAGGCCTCAGCCCGTCAATTTCTATCGAGCAGAAGACGGTTTCGCATAATCCCCGCTCCACTGTCGGCACTGTAACCGAGATCTACGACTATCTCCGCTTGCTCTTTGCCAGAGTCGGCACGCAGTTCTGCGTTGAGTGCGGTCGTAAGGTCGAGAAGCAGACATCCGATCAGATCATCGACAGCATCCTCGGGATGCCTGCCGGGACGAAGGTTCAAGTCCTCGCGCCGGTGGTGCGCGGACGAAAAGGACACTACCGCGAGCTGTTCGAAGAAGTCATGAAGAACGGCTTCCTCCGCGTCCGCATCGACGGCGAACTGAAGGAACTGCGGAAAGGCATGCAGGTCGAGCGCTTCAAAATCCACAACATCGAGATCGTCGTTGACCGGCTTGTCATCAGTCCCGACATTCGCTCTCGCATCTCAGATTCTGTGGAGGTTGCGCTGAACTTCGGCTCGGGCGTCGTCTTTGTGAACGACGGCCAAACAGACCGACTGTTCAGCCGCCACCTTGCATGCGGCGAGTGCGGCATCAGCTACGAAGAACTGGCGCCGAACTCGTTCTCATTCAACTCCCCGTACGGCGCGTGCCCGACATGCGGCGGCCTGGGAGAGCAGCGCGACTTCGATCCGGCACTGATCATTCCCGACGATTCGCTCACACTTCGTCAAGGTGGTCTTGCACCGCTCGGCGAACCGCGCTCAACCTGGCTGTGGAGTCAAGTGAGGGGCGTTGCGAAGGAGATGGACTTCGGGCTCGACGTTCCCATCAAGAAGCTGCCGAAGAAGGTGCGGGAGCTACTCCTTTACGGTGCGGGAGATCGAAAATTCGAGATTCAGTACACACATGCGAGTGGGCGCACGTCGACGTACAGGCATCGGTTCAGCGGTATCATTGCAACATTGAAGCACTACTACGAGGAAGCCACCGTTTCAACGATCCGGGGGTGGATTGAGTCGTTCATGACGGCCCGCCCGTGCGCGACATGCCAGGGCGGGAGACTAAAAAGAGAGAATCTCGCCGTGCAAATCACGGACACACAGACCGGGAAGTCTTACAACATCTCCGACATCGTTCAGATGTCGCTGAAAAACGCACGGCATTTCTTCAAGAACCTCACCCTCACCGACCGAGAGACGACGATCGCTCGCCAGATTCTCAAGGAGATCATACAGCGGCTCGATTTCATGTTGAACGTAGGTCTGGACTATCTCACACTCGACCGGGCGGCTCGCACGCTCTCCGGCGGCGAAGGCCAGCGAATCCGTCTCGCGACCCAAATCGGATCACAACTGGTCGGTGTGCTTTACATTCTCGACGAACCGAGCATCGGACTCCATCAGCGCGATAACATGAGGCTGATCGACTCGCTGAAGAGTCTGCGCGACCTCGGCAACACCGTGATCGTGGTTGAACACGACAAGCAGATGATTCAGGGTGCTGACTTCGTCGTCGATCTCGGCCCGGGAGCCGGCGAACATGGCGGGTATGTCGTAACCGCGGGAAAGCCGCACCAACTAAGAATCAAAAATGAAGAATTGAGAATTCGGGGGAACGGCTTCGATGGGGAATCGATCACAGCCCTCTACCTCAAGGGGAAGAGGCGAATCGAAGTCCCAGATCGACGGCGCAAGGGCAGCGGGGAATCGCTGTGGCTGAAAGGATGCCGCGGAAACAATCTGAAGAACATCGATGTTCGAATCCCTCTCGGCACGTTCATTTGCATAACCGGCGTGAGCGGTTCGGGCAAGTCATCGCTCGTTGCAGAGACTTTGTACCCGATACTCGCGCGCAAGTTCTACAAGTCGAAGTTAGTACCCCTTGCCTACAGCACAATCGAAGGCATCAAGCACATCGACAAAGTGATCGACATCGACCAATCGCCGATAGGCCGCACGCCGCGCTCGAACCCTGCAACGTACACTGGACTCTTCACACACATCCGCGATTTGTTCGCACAACTTCCGGAAGCCAAGATTCGCGGTTACAAATCGGGGCGGTTCAGCTTCAACGTCCACGGCGGACGATGTGAAGAATGCGAAGGCGGCGGCATGAAGAAAATCGAAATGAACTTCCTCCCCGACGTATACGTGCTCTGCGATGCGTGCAAAGGCAGACGCTACAACCGTGAGACACTCGAAGTGCACTACAAAGGGAAGTCTATTGCCGACGTATTAGCGATGACGGTGGAAGCGGCCGTCGAGTTCTTCAGCGATATTCCCTCGCTCCAGCGCAAGCTGAAGACGTTGCACGATGTGGGGCTTGGTTACATTCGCCTCGGCCAGCAGGCAACGACGCTCTCGGGAGGCGAAGCCCAGCGCGTGAAGCTCTCAACGGAGTTGTCGAAGGTCGGAACGGGCAATACACTGTACATCTTGGACGAGCCGACGACGGGACTGCACTTCGAAGACATCCGGATGCTGCTCTCGGTGCTGAACAAGCTCGTCGACAAAGGCAACACGGTCATTGTCATCGAGCACAACATGGACGTGATCAAGTGCGCCGATTGGATTATCGATCTTGGGCCGGAAGGTGGGGACGCGGGAGGATACGTTGTGGCCGAAGGGACGCCGGAGGAGGTGGCGAGGGTGACGGAGTCGTACACGGGGTGCTTCGTGAGGAACGAACTCAGCACGGCTCAAAAAAACTGAACAGATGTGTGGGTGGCGCCTTCCCCGATCACTCTAAGGCCGAATGATCCCATGCCGTCAGACCTTTCGTCCGCGGACAGACCTCGCAACTCTCCTGGAATCTTACTACATTGCATCGTAATGGCACATACATCTACAGAGAGAGCGATCCTCATCGCCCTTGCCGTGCTCTTTCTTTTCATCCGGAACAACAACCTTCAAGCCGGCTACACAACACCCAACACAGGCGTGATCTGGACGCTCGATAGTCTTGTGCTTCGTTCAGGCGGGACACTCACGGGATCGTTCCCGAATTACGTTCTCACGGATACGGCGACGATTTCACCGAACGACCGCCTCGACGTCCTCGCCGGTTCGATCGTCTCCGTGAGCCAGGGCGCTGGAAAAGGTATCACGGTGCAGGGAATCTTGAGAGCCGTGGGGACGCCAACTGATTCGATCATCATTCAGGGACAGGTTGCATCGATGGGATCGCATCGAGGAGTACGGTTCGAAGATTCTTCCGTCGATTCTCTGTGTATCATTTCGTACTGCCGGATTCAAGACGCCGTTGAGGCAATATATTGCCTCGATTCAAGCCCCACGATCATCTATTCGTTCTTCACGAACAACAGCAGCAACGGTATCCGGTGCTTTCGGGCAAGTCCGATTGTCCGCTATTGCACCTTCACCGAGAATCGTCAGTCGGCGATCACCGCGAATCTCAGTTCCTCCCCTACGATCGAGTACTGCACATTTACGGACAACAATTTTCAGAACACGAGTGCCCGCAACCAGATCGCGATTGGCGGCCAGGGAATAAACAACCCGGTCATCCGGTACAATGTCATCACGAACCAGAATTACTACCGCGCAGGCGGAATCAGTCTGTTGAACATCGAATCGACCGGCGGTTGTGCTGCGATAGTCGAAGGCAATTCCATCACGAGCAATAGCTTCGGAATCCTCGTGCAAGGTCCGAACATGACTCCGCTCATCCGGTCTAACCGAATCGAAAACAACCGCATCAATCCTGATCCGATGGTGTCGGGGAGCGGGATAACCATCCAGACAGGTGGTTCGTCAAATACGCCGATCATCACCGGCAATTTCATCAAGGAAAACTATTGGGGCGTGACGATCGTCTCGGCGACCGGACTCACACAGTCGCCTCAACCGAATCTTGGTAACCTGAGTAATGCCGACACGAGCGATGACGGCTGGAACATCTTCATCAACAACAACAATGGGGGAGCAATCTACCAACTCTACAACAACGGGACGCAGGATGTCTTTGCACAAAACAACTTTTGGGGTTCGACCGATTCTGCAACCGTTGAATCATGGATCACACACCGACCAGACAGCGCGGTCTTCGGGCTTGTGAACTACCTCCCGTTCGGCATCCCGGGCCTGGGAACGCCCGACTCGTTCACGATTCGTCAGCGGGGCGGGACGATGGTGGAGTTGCGCTGGTCATTCCCGCAACATTCTCCGCTCGCGCGCGTCAATATTCTGTCCGGCGCAAGCCCCAGCACGCTTGTGCTTGCCGCCACCCTGCCCGATACACAGGGCCGATACGCGATGACCGCACCGTTTGGGATTGCGTGGTTCTACGGGCTGTCTTCGTCAAACCGATTTGGAGAAGGCGATACTTTGGTCCGGTCGTTCACTGTAAGCGACACTACGCCGCCTGCGATGCCCACCGGTTTCACAATAGCCGGAGCCTACGTGCCGCCGCTGACCTTTCGAC
>Ga0315284_10008529_pt1 | contig 14634 bp, 12 predicted proteins | sample YL17G09_16_MG_FD_203696 | JGI IMG/M metagenome (GOLD analysis project Ga0315284, IMG submission 203696) | Sediment microbial communities from Yellowstone Lake, YNP, Wyoming, USA - YL17G09_16 | ecosystem: Environmental > Aquatic > Freshwater > Lake > Sediment | place: USA: Wyoming | collected... | reverse complement strand
CCGTCGACCTCATAATGAATTTGATAGAAGAGTTAATCACGAATTACCCTGACATCGACGGGTTCATGCATGATTATATACGATACGATACGGCGCACGTGTGTTATTGTCCTGAATGTAAAGCGAAGTTTCAAGAATGGCTTGGGGAAGGTTTGATAACGGATTGGACACCCTTTTATCCCAACGGTACTCGCTGGCTGAAATATGTAGAGTGGAGACTTATCCCCATAACTGAACTTGTAAGAGATTCTGCAGCTATTCTGCGAGCACACAAACCAGACATCGAAATTTCAGAGGCTGCTTGGACTTACTTTTCGGATTGTCCGACTTACTGGCGGAAGTGGATTGGTCAGGACACTGGCGACTGGATAAGAAACGGTTGGGTTGACTCAGTAGCGCCTATGTCCTATGTAAGAGGTGAAAGCATAGGAGGCACAAACCCCTTAGGTCAAATCGAAGGCCAAATCACAACCAACTTTAAGTATATGGTAGCTGGACCAGAAGGAAAAATACCGTATTACGCCTTTCTCAGAATGTATTATACAGATGCACCGCAGAACCCAGAAGAGTTTAAAGCCCAAATTGAAAAAGTTAGACAACTCGGCGCTGATGGATGGATAATATGGCATTATGGCGGTCCAGGTGACAACTCACCTGCACCAGACATTCGAGACTACCTCTCAATTGTAGATATGCCCGACGTTTTCACCCTTGGAAACATAAAGGTTTCTACAGGCGAAACGCAAGCAACAATTACCTGGATAACCGACTTGCCAGCCACCACCAAAGTCGAATACAACACTTCTTCAATGTTTCCAGCATTTTGGAGACAGTGGAGTGACATGTACTATTGGGACATAGATCATATTTCAGGAATTATTGTTGAAAACTCAACGCTTGTTACAAGTCACAGCGTGACACTAACAGATCTACTGCCTGGAACAAAGTATTATTTCCGTGTTCAAAGCCAAGATCCATCGGGCATAGCTAGCAGCACAGTTTTAACCTTCACGACAACGTAGAACAAATGTTAACTGCCTTAATCTGACAACCAAGAGGCCTAGCGCACGCAATCTTTGGTTTGGATGCCCAAGCGAATTTTCAAGTATACGATCATGCGTACCCTAAAAGCAAATCAACGTAGATTTCATTCAAATACTTGACAACCTTCTTCCAGTCATACTTAGTGGCAACCAAATCTCTTGCCGCCTTGCCCACTCTCTCCGATGTTGCTTTGTCTTCTAACAATCTTATCACTTTCGCAGCGAATTCGTTCAAATCATCTTCAATAAAGACGTGGACGCCGTTCTTGACGTCTAACCCCTCCACACCCACGCTAGTCGAAACTACAGGAAGACCGCAAGAAAAATACTCAAGAATCTTTAGCCTAGTCCCTGAGCCATGCAGCAAGGGGGCGATGGCTACATTCGAAGTTGCCAGAAAATCAACAACATTGTTGACGACTCCTGCGAAAACCAGATTCTCTGATTTCATGCTATTGTCAGCTCTACCCACAACAAGAAATCTTACGTTGGGAACGGCCTTCTTAACTTTCGGAGCAATCTCCGTTTCTATCAAGTGAACCGCTTCTTTGTTAGGTAAATACTCCATATTGCCAACAAAAATAACCGTCCGATAACCCTTCAGGGCAGTCCTGGATCTACAATGTTCTCCTCGTGAAAAGATCTCAGTATTCACTCCGTTAGGTATTGTCGCTATCTTGTCTTCTCCTATTCTGCGGGAGACTAAGCATTGCTTCTCATTCTCAGAAACGGTCAATATCAAATCCGCGCTCTTGTACGCCACCTTCTCCAAGAACGTTTCCAACATCTTTCTGAATGCATTCGTATGCCTCACTCTCAACGCCTGAAAAACATCATGGCAATCCAACACTAACGGCTTCTTCAAAATCCTGATCAATGGAATGAAGGGTACAGCAACTGACTGTTGTTCCACCTGAACCAAGTCACAATCCTGAATTATTCGGCCGACGAGGGAAATGAAAAACAAGTCATAGAAAAAGAGAGCAGTAGGTCTCGACACCCCCAACAATTTTGAGAAAATCCGCAGGACTGCCTTTGGGGTAATCCCACTTACGCCCTGTACGATTACTCCATCGGTCAGTTCTTCTGCTGGTTTAGCTTTTGGAATTACTATGCGCACTTGATGCCCCATTGCAGCAAGACTGCTTGCTAAACTATAGATTCGTACCGAAGACCCAGTATCTCTCAACATCAAATCCTCAAAAGAGCTTAGAATGCAAATTTTCATCTTCAAACCTCGCATTAGAAAATAGAAAGAGAACAAAAGATCTGGCCAAACATTTCGTGAATCAGATCCCTACATCGACGGTATGGTAGCCTTGCCTTTCGAGAAGCCGAAACACCATGCTGTTATCCTGAAAGCTGAATGGAAGGGCAATAACAACACGGAAATTCTACGAGTCAGCCTATAGGCGTCGGAAACCTGCAAGAAGCCGTTTACAACACCTGCAAGTGGGTTCATTCTGAAAAGCGAAAAAACGTTTCTGTTTTTCTGATAAAGCTGGCGATCACCCTGTCCATACCAGAACCATTTTCTCCAAAGATTCTTCCATGTATTAACTCTCTTTTCATAGAAAATGGCTGGACTCCTCATTATCAGCCATCCACCACTTTTGACTCTAAAAGCCGCATCCTGATCCTCCCCAACACCCACCAACTTGGAGTCAAAGCCCCCAACTTTTCGAATGGCCTCAACTCGAAAAACAGCGCCACCCGTTCCAGGCAACTTCAAATCCAGTGATCCGTTTCTCGAATCATGGAGTACGAAAGGGATATTCTCCAAAATGGCAACTGCATTATCCTCTTTCGACAGTCCATATCGGGCTTTGGCAATGCCTACTTTAGGATTTCTATCCATAAAGTCGATCTGTTTCCTGACGTGGTCAGTAGGCAGAACCATGTCACAATCTACCCACGCGATGTATTCACCTTCAGCGGCATTCACAATCAGCTGTCTGCTTGCTCCTAAACCTCGCCATGGTTGGCTGAATACTCTTAAACGCATATCCGTCTTGCCAACATATCTCTTCATAATTTCATTTGAGTTGTCAGTGCTTCCATCATCGACAAAAATGATTTCCGTAAGTTCATGCGGATAATCCTGAGCCAAAACACTCTCAACTGCTTCGGCAAGTGTAGCCGCTCCATTCCGAACACACGTGCCCACAGTTACCCTTGGCTTCATCTACGCATCCTCTAAGAAAGGTGGAACCACGTCACCTGCTATCCGGCTGTACAGTTTCAGCAATCGGGTTTGTAAACCGACAAGTGAGCCTAAACCGAAACTAGCCTTCGGAAAAACATTCCTAAATTCTGCAACACTCTCACCAACAGCCCCAACACCTTGCGGATCACCAAGCCTCTCTCTGACAGCTATTTTTAGACATTTAACGCTGCTAGGCTTGTATCTCATGATCTGCGAGGCAATCCAGTCAACCGAAAACACGTCCACGCCAGCCATCAGTAAACCAAGCTTGACAGGGTAAGCGCCTAAACCCACAAGCCCATCCACAACCGTCAAATGTGGCTTCAAAACCATGTTAATACCCACAATAGCTTCATCAAGAAACGGATGATACACCATCTTCCGCCTGTAACCAATCGCTCCAAAAACATTCTTCATCGCACACGTAATTTTCGTCTGCCGCATAACCTTCAACTTCGGCACATTGACAAAAAGATCAGCCTTCAACAGCAACTCGGGAACTTCAAACGCAATCTCCCGACTACCCACATGAACCTTGCGTTCAACAAGCGGCGTCTGCGACAGATTAACAAGCTCCACCCTCTTCTCCTGAGCCAACCTGTCGTAACCCAGAACTGGAAACGCCCATTTTGTGCGCATTGCAGAAGCATCTGCTTCACCCACGGTGATGTTAACATCCTTGCCCAACTTTTCACGTATCACGTCAATGACTGCGCTCACAACGCGCGGATCAGTAGTCTGCCCTGTATCAGCGCCCCAGTAATAGCACATATTTGGCTTAATCACAACAGAATTGGCCTTCGCATCTGCACGAAAACCAGCAAGATCCAGACCCTGAGAAACAGCCTCAACAAGCCGAGCAGGATCAGAAACCTTCACCAAACTAACAAAACTACCCAAAAAACCACGCTTCCTCATTCTCACTCGGGAGACTTTCCACACATCGCATAAGCTGCCTCAATAAGCTCAATCACACGCAAACCATCCACTGCTGAAACAGGAGGCTCGGTTCCATCGCGGACACAACTAAAGAACTGTTTCAACTCAAGCCAAAACGGCTCATAATGATAAGTGTAAGACAGAGGACGAATATCCTTCCCAACCATTCGCCTAAACAGGTTCTTCAAGCCTTCTTTCGCAGCATACCTGTACAGGTTTTTAGGAATGAACTCCTCACTGTTCAAGAATCCAGCATCACCATGAAGAATAACGCGGAAATTGAAACGTGGAAACATCGTCTGCTCAAACCAACCCACGTTCACAATTCCCTTAGCGCCAGAACTTCTAGAACGCAAAACCACTATAGCTCCGTCCTCGACAGGCAGATTGAACTTATGTCCCAAACTGCAGAAAACCACGTTGCAGTCGCCAGCAAAAAATCTGAACAGGTCAATCATGTGATAGCCAACATCCAGCAAAGCTCCGCCGCCTGACTTCTTGGGATCAAACCACCAGTCCGAAACAGGGGCAGGCACTCGCGGATGCGCAAAAGGTCCATTAATAATCTCCTCGATCGTGGCAACCTCTAAGCCTCCGATACGCCCACTGTCCAAACCAGCCTTCAAACGCTCAACCGCATCCAGGCGCCGCATAACATGTCCAACCATAAACCGTCTGCCGCTCTTCTCCACAAGATGCACAATGTCACGGCACTCTTCCACTGTGTTAGCCATAGGCTTCTCCAAGAAAACGTCCAGACCACTTTCCAAAGCCAGCTTCACACTTTCAAAATGCAGAAAATTAGGCAGAGAAACAACGACGGCATCCAACTCTGAAGGATGACTCATCACGTCATGATAATCCGCATAAACCTTTTCAACACCCAAGCTCTTTGCACGGTTCAGTGCCTTCTTGGAAGCGTCAGCAGCAGCAACCACTTCAACATCATCCATCTTGAGACAATTCACAAGATGAAGCATGCCCATTCTGCCTAAGCCGATAACGCCAACTCTAACCAAACCAATCACACTCCGAACCATTCATTAAGCGTCGGTTCTCTTCCACGCCACATATCGCTTACCTGTTAACCGCTCAAGCAACGCGTACAACAGAATCAAATTGTCCACCACAATCTCGAAAAACAATCGTCTGCCAGCAGCTAAGCCGCCAAGCAACAATACGGCAACTAGCAAGGTAAACATCGAAAACGGAAAAACAACAATACCGACCACGGCCGTAGCAATTAGCATCACAAACAAGATCGGATCAACCACGAACAACAGAAACTCAGGAATCACGATGCGCTTCGGCAATCGAAGCCCACCCTTCAACAAAAGCTTGAAACACTTAACCCACAAGCCAATCAACTGATTCGCACGTCGAACCTTCACCCGAAGCTTACCACCAAAACCAGAAGGAAACTCTGTGAAAAATACGGCTCCAGGAGCTAATATTGTTCTGAAACCGTTCTGAACAACTTCCAAAGCTGTCCCCGAATCATCCGATCCGCTCACACAGTCAAAACGTTCAAACGCTTCACGTTTGAAAGCACACAAACCGCCCTCGAATCTGATAGTAGAATGAACCTTAGACTCGCCAAGCCGCACGACCTCGGCAAAGCGCAGATACTCATCTTCGCCACGTGTCACCCAAGAGTCGCCAGCAACACGGTTCACACTTCGTCCAGTAACAGCGCCCACTACGGGATCAGCCAAAAAAGCCAAGGCACGCTTCAACGCGTCAGCAGGCCACAACGTGTCCGCATCAGAAACAACCAAAACCGAACCAGAACAAGCAGACAAAGCCTTGTTCAAAGCCACAGCCTTGCCGCCATGAACCTCTTGCTTGACAATCTTCACGTTCAAACTTGGATTGCGCTCATTAAAACCCTTAACCTTAGAAAGCGTCTCATCGCTTGAAGCATCATCCACAACCACGACCTCAAGCTTCTCGCGAGGATAAACCACACCAGAAACGTTCTCCAGCTTTTCCTCAATCTTTTTTTCCTCATTATGAACAGGAATCAAAACAGAAACCGAAGGCTCAAAACCCTCATCAACCACAAACCCCCACGGTTTCCCCACGCGACTCCTCAAATACAGGTAGTAGCCGCCGTAACTTCCAACAAAAAACACCAATAAGACAAGAAACAAGAAGACTAGCAACTCGAACATAGAGAACCCTCAACCAAAAAAGACTGAACCATATAAACAAAGAAAAAGGAACCCTAAGATATGCTACTTTCCTTTCCTGATGAGTTTCGCCGCCTCTAACGCATGATATGTGAGAATCATGTCTGCACCTGCTCGTTTGATGCTGTTAAGCGACTCCATCATTATTTTCTCTTCGTCCACATGCGCGTTCTCGCTGAGAAGCTTGTTAATCGCGTATTCCCCGCTCACTTGATAAGCCGCAATAGGAATCGTCGGATGCATTTGCTTAACTCTCAAGATAAGATCCAGATTCACCAATGCAGGTTTCACAATAACCATGTCCGCGCCTTCTCCTATGTCCAGATCCACCTTTTGCATGAACATCTTCTCGTTAACGATGTCAGTCCTGAACTTGCTCGAATTTATCCCTTTGCGCGGTTCCTTCGACAGTGTCATGGCCTCAAAAAACGGTTGAAACAGAACGCTATCCGTCTTTATGTAAGACATGACTGATACATCTTCATATCCTGCCTTGTCCAAAGCAGCCCTCATATGCCTCACTTGTCCATCGCACATGGCGGCAGGCGCTACCACGTCGGCTCCAGCTTCAGCATGAACAACGGCGATTTTTCCAAGCATCTCGGCCGTCTTCTCATTCAAAACTTTCCCGTTCTTACTGTACACGCAGAACTCTTCAACTGTAAAGTCACAAAGGCAAACATTAGAAATGAGAACCAAGTCTTCTCCGAACTCTTTCTTTAGCCTCTTGAAGATCTTGCCGTGAAAACCGTTCTTCTTCAAAGCAGCACTTCCATCAGCATCCTTCGCCTTCAAAACGCCAAAAACCATCACGGCAGGGATTCCTAGAGCTACAGCCTGTTGACATGTTTTCACGGCATCCGCTAACGAGAGATAGCTCTGCCCCTTCATGGAGGGGATTCCAAACTTCTTCCCGTCTTCCCGCACAAAGATCGGATAAATCAAGTCACTCGAAGTCAACTCTAGAGGCCTAACTAGTCGAATCATCTGTTTCGATTTCTTGATTCTAGTCGTTATCCGCATTTTTCAGATCCTCAACACACATTATGTTGTGTTCATGCCTAAAATGCTTTATGAACTCTTAACTTGAACTGCTTCTCCCGAATTCAAGGACTGTTCGATACATTCGAGAAGCTTAACAGTCTTCTTTCCTTCCTGAGGTGTCACAGGAGGAGGCGAGTCATCCGCTAGGCTTTTGATGTAGCTGCTTATCAAGTAATAGTGCCCAATGTAGTATCCTAACGGTGTTTTTGTTTTGACAAAATATTTGAAAGTCTTTTTCAACTGAGAAATGAGACTGCCTTCAGCGACTCCTGATTTCTCTGTTAGCCGTTCGTAGCCTTGAGCAGCGTAGGGCGGAGGCGCGATCATGAAGGCACGCTTTCCGTCGGAAGTGTCGATCTCGTAGATTTTTTCTGTCTCCTTAGTCAGCCAAGATAATTCTATGATTCCGTAAGCTTTGCGTGCGGTTCTCAAGAGAACTGAAAACTCGTCATGAACCGGGTATCTCACCTTGTTGCCGACTGCATAAACTTCGGCGATGTCTCCTAGCAAGTGCAGGTGAAGGTAAGCTGGATGGCATCCCACTTCCCAGACGATGCCTCTTTCTTCGGCACTGGTGTTCCAAGCAGGAATTGAATGCAAAAGAGGGTTCTCCTTTATGGAAGTCCTAAACGAAACTAGATCATAATGGCCGGAATCTATCAGTTGCTTGGCTTGTTGGATTGCTGGGAAGAATATTTGATTGTGGCAAATGCAGAGTTTGACTCCGTTTTTCTCAACATCGTGTATCATTTTGTCGCATTCGTCTGTGTTGAGAGCCATCGGTTTCTCCAGCAGAATGTTACGTCCAGATTTAGCTGCATCGCAAACAATTGCAGCATGAGTCGAGGGAGGCGTGCACACATCAATGAAATCCAAATCCTTGTTCTCAGCAAGATCCCTGTGGCCACTGTAGACCTTTTCAATATTGTTCGCGCTCGCAAAAGACTTTGCTCTTTGAAGATCGATATCAGAGACAGCTGCCACTGTCACGTTCCCCAAACGCCTATAAATCATTAGGTGATCGGCAGCAATTCGGCCACATCCTACTAACCCAATTTTCATACTAAACCCTCCTACGCAAATACTGTTTTCAATTCTTGAGTCTTTCCAGTTCTCGCGGACGCATACGCTTTCTCGAAGACTTCAACCACGTGTCTTGCTCTTGGTCCGGTAGCTATAGTCGGTTCCTTATTATTTGCAATTGAATCTACAAATTCCAACATGTCAGCGATTATGTGGGCCCCCCAAGGAGCTGCCAAACGATGCGAAGGCGAAAACAACGGAGGCGTCCAATCCACCCATTGCTCTCCCGACTTTCGCGAGCGAATCTGACGCGACCTTGCACGCATGCTTCGAATCTTCTGAAGAACATTGTATAGAGGAACTTGCAGACCCACTTGCTGTGTTGAGCGATAAGACGACAGAGGCATTCGAATCACGCCGTTTGTCCCGTAAAGGGCGCTATCGGACAGAACGTCCTTGGTGCAGAAGTTTGAGGTTGCATTCACAAACAGCGAATTCCCAAAATCCAAGAGAAGCATAGTAGAGTCATCCATCTCGTTGTCTATGCGTTTCTGCCCCCACCAGCGCGTGGGTATAGCGATCCCCGAAAAGGCTGTAACCTTCCTAACCGAGCCCAGCATCCAGCAAAAAGTCGTTACAAAATATACGAGAAGAGAATAGACGGGACCGCCCCCTGGCCTATAGTACCATGAAGGGTCCGTGCGCTCATGAATGTGCCCATCATTGTTGGCCATAATTTGTCCCCATAGAGGTTTTCCAATCAGTCCCTTGTCAAGCATCATTTTTGACATCCTCAGACTCGGGTTATGCATTTGCCCCGGAGAAGCAACCAGCTTGACGCCTTTTCTCTTCACTGTTGATAACAGATTGTTGGCTTCCTCAAGAGTTGTCGTCATAGTCTTCTGCACATACACGTGCTTGCCTGCTTCAGCTGATGCCATTGCAATGGGGTAGTGCGCACTGATCGGCGTAAAAATAGCCACAGCATCAATGTCAGACTTCGCAAGCATTTCTCTGTAGTCAACATACATTTCCCGAACTCCGAAAGCGGCCATGGTCTCTTTGGCACGACTTTCGAGAGTGTCACAAACCGCAACCAGCTCAATTCCCCTTCCCCTCATTTCAGGTTGGACCAGGTTAGGCAGAACGTCTCGAGTAGCTGCAACGCCGCACCCTATTACTCCAATTCTGACTTTCTTTACCACTCAAACACCAGCTTGCAAGATCTACCGCACGCTTCGCTCAACATACGCTTCAGTATACACGCTTTTTCTTCACGTAGAGATTATATAAGAGCCCTAGAAGCTTGTTGTGGCATTTAACGAACGAGTACATTTTTTCTGATTTGCACCCACGTCTCAGTTTCAGGAGGTCCGAATTTATTGAGAAATGAATGCTTGTCATTCCTTCTTGGATCGCTAATCGTATTGGAGCATAATAGATCAGGTTAAAGTATGTGAAATCTGTTTTCGTTTGACTGTTATAGTCGAATCCGCACACACTAACATCTAAAATTCCTTTATGCTGGAAGAACAGCGAGAAACCCACTATTTTTCCATGTCGTTTGGCAACAAACACTCTTGTCCTGTCTTTTGCATACTCACTTAACAATTTAAAAAAGGACGAGCCACGAGGATTTTCTATTCCCCTGTTGTATTTGGAAAAAAGATTTGAATGCAAATCTGACAACGTTGTCGAAATATCCCCGAACTCATTTTCTTCCACAATTGATACTCCGCTTTCTTCACATTTCCTAATCTCTCTTCTAACGTTCTTCCTGATCTTATACGACCCGAGGCTATCGACATAATCATCAAAATTAGACCATTCAATATCAAGATAGTAAGTAGTTGCCGAAGGATACTTGACGTAGCCGAAATTCCCAAGATTTTCCATCAGAATTCGATCAAACTCCGAAACGTATGGAAAAGAACTAAACAAGATCCTCTCTCTTTTGCAGATATCATCGATCTTTTTGGATACTAGAAACAAGACTCTTTTTTTGCTACAACCCTTTTCGATTAAGATCTTGCTGTGAAAAGAATCTGGTGAATGGCATACTTCAATATTGCTTGAATTGAAGCCGAGTCGGTTGACCGCAAGTGCTATCTTTTGAGCAAAGGGAATTCTGCCGTTTGAACCAAGGACCTGATTCCTTGGATTAATAAAACAAGTTGCAACAGCTATTGTCTTGCCGTTCTGGGTTATAGCCAAATAAGAGGGGTAACTTTTGATGGTTTTCATTCTTTCAAGAGTCTTAAAATATCCGTAAGTAAAGAAGCCGTCATCTGCAATAGAATCCATAGATTCCTTACCTATGGCGTCAACGGAATTGAACACGCTGACTTCGCTTTCCGGCATCGTTTGAATTCAGCTCTTGGCTAGATAATCCATGGCAGTAAAGTGGTCGGTTCTATAGTCAATTCACCTATTCTCCGACGACTTTTTGACTTCACGTTCTCGGAAAGAACAGGCGCTAATAACGGTTTTTTACAGGTTTCCTCAGTGGTGCACAGATTTCCGCAGATCCCAGTCGGTTTTGTTGTCGCAATATTTCTTTGGCATTCTCTGCGATTTGACGGACATCTTCTGGGGAGAACTCTGGAGTCTTGAGATGGCAATTGCTCTCAAATATCAACGAGTTTGAAGGGTCATAATCTTTTGTCAGCCATCCATTTTTCTGGGCATCTTCATACAGCCTTGAGCCGCGAAAAGGCTGGCAAGTGTACAAGCGAACTATGTCAAGCTTGCTATTGACTGCAAATTTGACGGTTTCCGCCATTGTTTCTTTTGTTTCTCCCGGCACGCCCACTATGAAGAAGCCACCGGATGTTAGGGATAGGTCTCTGCAGATTCTGGCAAGCTCTTCAACTCGGCTCAGCTCTATTTCTTTTCCAATTATGTTTCTGAGCACGGCTTCGTTTCCACTTTCAACTGCAAAGAAGACTTCGTTGAATCCCGCTTTTTTCATCCAAGTTAGGACTTCTCTATCGGCTGAAGAAATGTAGAGTCCACTGTCAGCGTTAAGAGTGACATCCAAGTGACGTTCAATAATACCCCTGCAAATTTCTATAGTTCTCTTCTTTGAGATACCGAAATTCTCGTCTACAATCCCGAAATGTCTTACCTTATACTTATCGTAAAGCATAACCATCTCTGACAGCACGTTTTCCGCTGAACGCATTCTGTAATTGTGACTTCCCCAAACATTTCTGACCGCGCAGAAATAGCAGTTGAAGGGGCAACCGCGACTTGTGAGTATTTTGGCCTCTAAAGCTTTTCTTTCCACATTCGGGGATGCTGCTTTACGTTCAAAAGCTTTCTTAATGACTCGGCCCAGCACATATCTGGGTCCTTTGGCTTTCAGGAAGAACATGGCTTGACTGATTGTTCGCCATGGTTTGCAATAGTTCTCAAAAGGTACAAGGTCTCTTCTTGGAAATTGCAGATCATCTAGGTTCTCGATTAAAGCTCGCGGACTGTTCCTGGTAATCTTTCCATCGTTTCGATAAATAATCCCGTCTATGCTTCCAAGATTTGTACACTGTTTGTCAAGAAGCTCAGAAAACGTTCGTTCTCCTTCACCGAATACGACAATGTCAATGTTATTATTTCCCTGAAGAATTTCCACAGGATAGCAGCTTGCCGCACATCCGCCGACAACAGTAATTATATTCTTGTCTATTTTCTTCACAAGATCAAATATTGAATAGACCGAGTTGATCTGCGTGTCAAAGAGAGAAGATACTCCGACTAAGTCTGGTTTCGATTCAGCGATTTCCTTCTCTATTTGTCTCAATGAGGCTCCTATTCGAACCGTACCGTTGTGAAAAATCCTGAAGCTGCCAGGGAAATCGCCTTTGCAGTCAAGAATTTGGACATCATGATTGCCCGCGGCAGCGGCTAGATACTCTAGGCCTAGCGGTTCTCTTGGATACAAGTCCGTGTATTCATTTAGTGGCATAACTGAAAAAGGACTGATAAGCATTGCTTTCATTTTCTTACCTTCTCTTCGCTTCGAACCGATTAGGATAACTGATGAGGCAGAATGAAGCGCACGTCCGTTTTTGCCGATAAGTACTTGAGTATATTTTCCAGCAGCCATACTCTATTGGCGGTTCCGATTATGTGTTCGTGAAAGTTTAGATTAAAATACTCATCGGAGTGCTCGTAATGTTCCACAAGAATACTGTATGCTTCCTCCAAGGAACTCTCCGGCGAGTTTTTCTCCGCCTGCGGAAATGGATAAATGCAGGATATGTCCATCGGTGACAACAACGGCATTTCCAACAAAGAGCTTTCGCGGAATGGCTCTTTCTTCTGCGAAAAGCGCTTAATCATGTAAATGGTTCTCCCTAACATCCATCTCGGGTAAGAGGTGGCTCCCACATTCAAGCTTGACCTTGTCGTCCAGAACGGAACATGAAAATTGCTTGCCCAACTGTAGCTCCTGTTCTTCAATACGCCATAGATTTCCTTGCTTTTCAGAAGCCAAGGATCTCTTATTCCCGTGGGTCTCTCTCCAGTTATGTTCTGTAAGATCTGTTCGGTTTTTGCCAGAACATCGTTTAGGTCGCTCGGTGACATTTTCAGGAAATTCTCGTGCGCGTACCCGTGGGATGCAATCTCATGTCCTTCCTCATGCAAAAGCGATATCGCTTTTGGAAACTTTTCAGCCACTATGCCGCATGTGTTGAAGACAGCTTTGACCTTGAATCGATTCAGAATTCCACTTATGTTCTCTATCGCTTCTTCTAGGTTGAACTTGGCTTCATTTTTCCAGAGGAAAGGAGCCTCCAGATCAAAAAAAACGGTAACGCGTTTCATGGAAATCTCCAAGTGACAGGCATATTCATGCTTTCTTCTTCGGTTTTTGTGCATCATGCAGAGATGGCGTTGGCTTGTGCTGCAGGTTTGGATTCTCCTTTCTTCTTTCACAGCTGATTCGGTGTGAGATCAGATGCTTCATTGCTATGTTGAGTTCATATCTGTTCGAGCATCCAGGACACTTCATAGCATACATCTGTTGCGCTTGTTTTCTATATTTCTTTGATTCCACGATTTCCCGCAGCTTATTCTGGCGGATATTACCCACTGGGTCCAGCGCGTAGCAGCCAGTGTAAACTTCGCCGTGAGAGCCCAGATACAGCATTTTGTATCCGTGCACACAGTGGAAATCGTATCGATTCTCTCCTTTCAAATAGTTCCTGGCAAACTCTAGCATGTGGTCGCATGTGGATATCAGTTCTGGATCTTCTCGGCAAGTTGCCCTCAGGAAATCTATCGTCTCATCGATTCTGCGCTTGTCCTTTTCAAGAAGCTCGTTGAAGGGTATGTCCTTGAATATGTCAAGGTTGGGATCCAGCAGATTGAAGAGCCAGTAAGCATCTAGACTCCGAGAAAGCTCTATCAGCTTTGGTATTTGATCAGCGTTTTGCTTCAACAATATAGTAGTTATGACTGTAACCGCAACATTCTTACCCATGATTTTCTTGAGCCTTTGGACAGTTTCAATTCCCTCGATTGATCTGGCAAAACTGTTTGGGATTCCTCGAATCCTGTCATCGGTGTCAGCGATGCCATCGATGGAGACAGTGACATGTGTGACCCCGTTGACCAGTAGTTCCTCTGCTTTGTTCTTGAGCAGAAGGCCATTGGTGACAACGATTATGTTTTGGAATCCGTTGACGCTCGCCTCTTTAATCAAAACCCCAATGTCATTTCTAAGCAGTGGCTCTCCACCAATAAAAACGACGTTGATAACTCCGATCTCCTTAAGCTGGCGTATCGCATCCTTCAGTTCCTCAGTCGTCAGCTCGTTTTCCGCCTTGTTTTTCCACGCATTACACGTAATGCACTTGCTGTTGCAGTTTTCAGTGACTCTAATGTCTGCCCATTCTGGACGTGGAGTGGCGAGTTTTAGAAGCGTTCGATTGCCCAAGTATAGTAGAATTGCGTTCGACTTCTCTCTCAACCTAGGATTCATTGCAGCCACATCCAAATGTTACATGCCATAGCCATAAACCTGTCCAACGCTGTAGCTTGCCAACTGAGCAAAATGCAGCATTTTCTTGTCCAGATTTTTTAGCATTAACAAAGACAGCAGGCGTCTAACGAGAAAATAGGAAATCAAACCTACTTCTCTCACTTTTCCTTCATCCAGACCGTTGACACGCCTCATGTGCGT